>Ga0080064_1000853_pt1 | contig 72313 bp, 55 predicted proteins | sample Subgrocontami54m_FD_69260 | JGI IMG/M metagenome (GOLD analysis project Ga0080064, IMG submission 69260) | Subsurface groundwater microbial communities from S. Glens Falls, New York, USA - GMW46 contaminated, 5.4 m (SPADES assembly) (version 2) ...
AGACCGGCTTGGGGTCGGGCTTGTCGAGCAGGTGCTGCGGCATCTCCACTTCGTGGAGCACGCGGTCCAGCGTCGCCCCCTGGTTCATCAGCGCCAGCGTCTGCGATTCGAGTGACTCCAGCAGGTCGGCCGTATCGCCGAGCGCCACCCGGATCCGGTCGGCGCCGAAAATCGGCATGCCGTGCCCCGGGATCATCGTCTCCGCGCCGAGCGCCGCCATCTCCCGCAACGCCACGGCCCACTCGCCGGCGAAGCGCTGCACCTTCTGCGGGTTGCCGGCGTTCGGCGCCGCCCAGATGAACAGGTCGCCCGGCGCGAGGATGCGCCGCTCCGGTATCCACGTCCACGTCGCGTCGTCCGTCTCGCCGCGCGCGTGGTGGAGGTCGAACGTCAGGTCGCCGCGCCGGAACGTCATGCGGTCGTGGTACTCGACGTCGGGATACCGGTACTCAGAGAACCACTGGAACCGCGCCACCGGCAGCGCGAACTGGCGGATGTTGATGGCCGCGTTCCAGCCCTTCGTCTTCTTGTAGCGGTCGAAGTTCGGGCCGAGGCCGGCGTGGCCGTACACCAGCGGGCGTGCCCAGTGCCGCTCCGCCGCTTCCGTCTCGAACGGCGTCACGCCAAAGATGTGGTCGACGTGGTGGTGTGAGAAGACCGCGGCCGCCAACGGCGCATCGGGCCGCCAGCGCCGCACCGCCTCGTGCAGCGGCTTCGTGTCGTTGACAGCGCCGGTGTCGAGCATCACCAGGCCGTCGCCGGTATCGATGGTGTTGGCGCTGGCTAGCCCCTTGTAGAAGAGCACGCCGTCGAGGATCTCGGCGCCCTCCGGATAGCGCGCGTGCACGGGATGCGCGTCGGCGGATTCGAGGGTGGCGTTCCACAGACGCTCGGAGAGATCGCGGATATCGGTCACGGCGGCCTCCTTCATCGGCTGGCGAATCACCACGAGTGTACGGGCGGCGCGCGCTACAGGGGAGTAGCGCCGTCGTCAGGCAAAGCGAATCTCGATGAGTTCCACCGGCCCTGCGGCACCGATACTCGGTGCCACATCGATCACCACCTGCGACCCGCTGCGTCGCACGTCGAGCGACACGTCCTCACCGGACAGCAGGTGCGCGACCGCGATGGGGTTGCCGGGAGCGGTGCGAGTGATCGCGATGCGCCCTGCCTCGAACGGCACGATGCCGATCGCCCGCGACGTGCGCACGTCGTCGTCCGTCAGCGACGCTACGACGACCGCACAGTCCGCCCGCACGATGCCGGGCGCTTCGGCGACGCCCTCAGCGCCGGGTCGGAGCGCCAGCACGACGGTGGCGCCGTCCTCAATGCGCGCCCACGAGCGCGCCCGCGGCCCCGCTGCCGGATCATCGAGCTCGGCGTCGAAGAACGCGACGCGATAGTGCGGCCGGCGCCGCGTCACACGCGCCACGCCGTTGTAGAGCGCGGCCAGCGCGGGCGTCAGGTGCTCGCCGTACTCGTCGCCCGCCAGCGGCGCGATCACGCCGAGCGTCCCGACGATCGCGGTGTCGAACCAGATCTCGCGCATGGAGCGCCAGTCGTATCCGCTCGACCCGTACGGGACCACGCCAAAGGCGCCGCACCAGGTGGAGAGCAGGGCGCGCCGCGCGAAGCCCTCGTCGTAGCGGCCGCGCGACATCCAGAGGTCGTCGGTGCCGCTCTGGTCCATGTAGCCGCTGAACAGCGGCGTCAGGCAGTAGTACAGCATCGCGACGTTCGGGTCGGCGGCCCTTATCGCGCCGACGACCACCTCGAGGAAACGCAGGAAGAGGCGCTCACCGGCGTACGCCAGGTCGTGCGGTGCGGCGATGTCGGGCGTGGGGATCTCGTACCCGAAATCGATCTTCACAAGCGACGGCCGGTACGTCTCCACGAGGTGGCGTGCGCGGTCCGCGAGGTATGCCGCGGCGCTCGCATTCGTCGGGTCGAACACGTACCACGAGCGCTTGCGATTCACCTGCAAATACGGCGAGCCGTCCGGATTCCGCAACACCGCGTCCGCTGTCAATCCCAGCGCCTCGTAGTCCTCGCAGCGCGGGAACGCGGTCCAGATGCCGATCTCGTGACCGTCAGCCCTGATCTCGTCGAGCAGTGAGACGAAGTTCGGGAACCGCTCCTCGTCGTGCGAGAGCGATCCGTACGTGTCCTCCCACTTGTCGTCGATAACGAACAGCGAGGCATTGAGCTTGGACGCACGGAAGTCGCGGTAGATGTCGCGCAGGTGCTGCTCGTCGAAACGCTGGATCAAGCAGCGCCGCGCTCCCTGGTCGCCCCAGGTGTCGTACTGCGCCCGGTACGCCGCCGCCGGCACATCCTCGGCGCGGCGCTTTGGCGCGAAGCCCTCGGCGTCGAGCGCGTCGAAATAGGCCAGCCCGGCGGCGTACCAGTTGCCGGCGACGGCGACCACCAGCGATTCAGCGAAGCGGATCGGCCCGGGGCCGCACCTGTGCCCCCACAGGTCGCCGCGCACGTTGATCTCGTACGAAAAGCGGCCGCGATGCACGCGCGCCAGCACGTTGCCATCGGCCGCGCCGCCGAGCCCCACGCACGCAGCGCCCGATGGGGCGGCGTCGCCGCCGTTGTAGGCCGCGACGAGGTAGTGCGGCAGCGCCCACTGCTGGTGGTAGGTCCCGACATCGAGGCCGAAGGCGCCGATAGAGAAGCGGTGGTCGTCGAGGTCTTCGGTGCGGAAGATCGCCTGCTCCGGGTCCTGGCGACCGCCCGGAATCACGCACGTGTCGACGATGCCGGCCGGCCGCATCTGGCCGGCGTCCCAGTCTGCGAAGTAGGCGAAGCGCACGATGGCCGCATCGTCGGCGGGCTCGTACACCGCCTCTTCGATTACGAAATACGCCGATGCGAAACGCAGCGTCACGGCGAGCTTGTCGCTGCCGTTGACCCCGTCGTACCGCACCCGCAGCCGCGAGCCATCGACGTCTGCGCCGGCGCAGCGCCCGGCCGCATGCGCCGCGCGGTCGGTGACCTCGAACGCCGGTTGCAGGCACGACGTCAAGATGCGGCGTCCGGCGGCGTCGGACAGCGTGCACTCATCGGTGACGCGCGACCAGCGCCACGTGTAGCCGGGCGCGACGACCTCGACCAGGTCGCCGTCGGCACGCGGCTGCGGCGAAACTCGCTCCTGTGGCATGGCCGCGATTGTAGCATCGGAACGCGGACGAGCGGCCCTATTCTGGCGGCCGCACCGTGTTATTCTGGGGCCGCTCGTGGTAGTGCCCGCCCCCGGCTGGCGACAGGAGATGGAGACCTCGTATGAAGCTTCCGGCACACGGTTCCTCCCTCGACGACGTGATGGCTCGCCTGCGCTCTCTACAGGTGAACGACGGCGACTACCACAACGCGCGCACCTGGGGCCTGATCTACAACGCCGGTCCGGATGTCGATGAGGTGCTGCAGGCGGCGGCGGGCCACGTGCTGCTCGAAAACGCCCTCAACCCGTTCGTCTTCCCGAGCCTGAAGGAGATGCAGCGCGACATCGTCGAAATGGTCACCGGCCTGCTCCACGGCGGAGACGAGATCGGCGGCACGATGACCTCGGGCGGCACGGAATCGATCTTCATGGCCGTGAAGACCGCGCGCGACCGCATGCGCGCCGAGCGCGGCATCGAGAAGGGCCGCCTCATCATTCCGCGCACCGCCCACCCGGCGTTCGTCAAGGCGGCGCACCTCCTCGACCTGGAGTTGGCGTACATGCCGCTCGACGATGACCTGCGCACGCGCGCCGAAGACCTGACCGGCATCATCACGCCGGACACCGTGCTCGCGGTCGGTTCGGCGCCCGCGTACCCGCACGGCATGATCGACCCCATTCCGGAGATGGCGAAGATCGCGTCGGATGCCGGCGTGCCCTTCCACGTCGATGCCTGTCTCGGCGGCCTGATGCTGCCGTTCCTGGAGCGGCTAGGGCACGACATCCCGCCGTGGGACTTCCGCGTGCCGGGCGTCTCGTCGATCTCGGCGGACCTGCACAAGTACGGCTACGCGATCAAGGGCGCGTCGGTGATCCTGCACCGGCCGAAGGCGAACCTCCGGCACCAGATCTTCATGTACAACGACTGGCCCGGCGGCATCTACGGCACGCTGGCGTTCCTTGGCACGAAGCCGGCGGCGCCCATCGGCGCCTGCTGGGCCGTGCTGCAGTACCTCGGCGAGGAAGGCTACCTGCGTCTCGCCAGGGAGACGATGGACACCACGCAGCGGCTTATCGCCGGGGTGAAGGCGCTCGACGGCGTCCACGTGTGGGGCGAGCCGGACATGACCGTGGTTGCCCTGGGCTCACACACGCACGACATCCTGGCCGTCGGCGATGTGCTGAACACGCGCGGGTGGCACTTCGACCGGCAGGAGGGGCCGGCGGCGCTGCACCTGATGACGAGCCCGCGGCACAGTCTCGTCGTCGACGAGTTCCTCGACGATCTGCGCGTGGCGCTCCAGGACCACGCCGCGGCGAGCACGAAGGCCGCCACCTACGGCGACGACGTGAGCGCCGAAGCGGCGGCGACCTTCGGAGCGCCGCCGTCGTCCGATCCGAAGTCCCGCTAAGCAGGGCCTCACGGCCGTAATTGACCTTCCTCTTGACCGGCGATCCGGCCTAGAATCGTGGCGTGCCGCGTCGCGGCGTTAGATGGAGATACCACCATGCGCATGAACGTACAGCCCATTCCCACCGTGTCCGACCGGATCAACGAGATCCGCCAGCTGACGGCGAGCATCGTCAACAAGGAGATCCTCCCGAACGAGAGCATGCTCTGGCGCTGGCGCACCGACCCGCGCGTCCGCGAGAGCGACATGGAGCAGGCCCGCCAGCTGCGCGAGGACATTCGTGCGAAGGTGAAGCAGGCCGGCCTCTGGGCGCCGCACCTGCCGGTCGAGTACGGCGGCGTGGGGCTCAACTTCCTCGAGCACGCCTACATGAACGAAGTGCTGGCGTACGCCGTCGGCGCGGCCGCCCTCTTCGGCGTCGTCGCCCCGAACTCGGGCAACCAGTCGATCCTCGTCAAGTACGGGACGGAGGAGCAGAAGAAGAAGTGGCTCATCCCGATGATCGAGGGCAACATGGAGTCCGGGTTCTCCATGACTGAGCCGGACCAGCCGGGCTCGGATCCGCGATCGCTCAAGACGAGCGCGCGCCGCGACGGCGATGAGTGGGTGATCAACGGCCACAAGTGGTTCACCTCGAACGGCAAGCGCGCGGACTTCTTCATTGTCATGTGCCGGACGGAAGACCCCGACGGCCCGGCGGAGCGCAACGGCAAGATGACCCAGATCATCGTTCCGAAGGAGACGCCCGGCGTGACGATCGTCCGCGGCATCAACGTGTGGGGCCAGGACAGCGACCACTGCGAGATCATTTACGACAACGTGCGTGTGCCGGTCACGAACCAGCTTGGCTCAACCGGTTCCGGCCACCAGGCGGCGCAGGACCGGCTGGGCGCCGGCCGCGTGTACCACTGCATGAACTCCGTCGGGCAGATGTGGCGCGCCTTCGACCTGATGGTCGAGCGGACGATGACCCGCGAAGTGCACGGCGGCAAGCTCGAGACGAAGCAGTTCATGCAGGGCTTCATCGCCGACTCCTACATCGACCTCCAGGCGGCGCGGCTGATGACGATCCACTGCGCCGAGAAGATGGAAGCCGGCGGCGACCCCCGTACGGACATCTCGGCGATCAAGGTCTTCGTTCCGGCCGCGTACGAGCGCGTCGTCGACCGCGCCATCCAGGTGTGGGGAGCCGCCGGCGTCACCGGAGATCTGCCGCTTGCCGCGATGTACCAGGGCGCGCGCACGCTGCGACTCGCCGACGGTCCGGACGAGGTGCACAAGATCCTGATCGCCAAGAACATCCTCAAGCGCTACCACGACGGCCAGGGCTGGGACTTCGGCAACTAGGCCGGCGGTTCCGGACGGAGCGCAGGTGCTTCTACGCGAGGCCGCACCAGCAGTGGTGCGGCCTCGCGCTTTGCTTGCAGCGATGGCGCGATCGTGAACGGACGTTCCTTGCCGAAATGCTGCTTGTTTCTACCCGGGCGCTGCCGTCTAATCACGGCACATGAACGTTCGACGCTGACAAGGAACGACCCATGCCCAGGCTTACTCCCGCTGACGAGTTGTTCGTCCACCAGATCCCCGAGCCGTTTCCCAGCGTGGCCGTCCACCACGACCACTGGCGCGACAGCTACTACTTCGGCATCCACCCGCGCGATGGCATCGGCGACGCCATCGTCCTCACCATGGCGCACTACCCGAAGCGCGAGATGCTGGATTCGCACCAGTTCACGTTCATCGACGGCCAGCGATACTTCGGCTATGCCACCCGCGCGTACGATGGCGACCCGCACACATCGGTGGTCGGACCCGTCTCGGTCGAGATCTTGGAGCCGTTCAAGACGCTCAGGCTCGTCGCCGACCCGGCCGTTGTGCCGGTGGGGTTCGATATCACGTTCACCGCGCGCACGCAGCCGTACGCTCTGCGGCGCGGCACCATGAAGCGCGGCGACGAGATCATCTGGGATCAGAGCCACTTCCTGCAGTCCGGCGACTGTAACGGCACCTACACCCGCGAGGGCGTCACGCGCCGCATCGACAACTGGTGGGGGCAGCGCGACCACTCGTGGGGCATCCGCGATCACGCCCGCTGCCCCATGTGGCTGTGGCTGTCGATCCAGTTCCCTGATGGCATGTTCGCCATCTGGCACTGGGAGTACGCCAACGGTGCGCGCGTGTTCACCGACGGCTGCTTCGCGCCCGCCGATGGCGGCGCGCCCATCCCGCTGATCGACTTCCGCCACGACCTGCACTGGATCGACAAGGGCGGCAAGCCCGCTGACTACGGGAGGGATGGCGGCGACACCGACGGACTGGCGGGGCGCATCGAAGTGGTGCTGGAGGGCGGCCGGACGATCGCCATCGAAGGCGCAGGGCCGCGCTGCGCGTCGTACGGCCCGTTCGGCGGCGGCCAGCATCAACTGGCGGTCCGCACCGACGACGGCCGCGTCGGCACCGCCATCTACGAGCTTACCGGCACATACCACCACCGCTACTTCCCCATCGCCCGCGCGGAGAACCTGCCGCCCGGGTAGGAGTGGCCGGGCTACCGCGCCAGCAGCCCGGCGTCGATAACGAACTGCGATCCCGTCACGAACCGCGCGCGGTCAGAGGCGAGGTACAGGATCGCTTCCGCCACGTCCTCGGGTTCGATCCAGGGCACCGGCAGGAGGTTGCCGGCCGAGCGCTCGGCGATCTCCTGCGGCGTCTCGCCTTCGAGGAACGCGAGGCCGTCGTTCATCGGCGTGTTGACGCCGGTGGGGTGAATGGACACGACCCTGATTCCGTGCGGCGCCAGCTCGATGGCCCAGGACCGCGTCAGCCCGGTCAGCCCCCACTTCGACGCGGCGTAATGGCTCAGCCGGTTCATCCCACGCAGCCCCGCGACCGACGAGTTGTTGATGATGACGCCCGAGCGCTGCCGGATCATCACCGGGATGATCCGCCGGGCCACGAGCCAGCTCCCCTTGAGGTTGATGTCGATCATCGCGTCCCATGCGTCTTCGGTGAGCTCATGCGCCAGCCCGTACGCGCAGATTCCGGCGTTGTTGAACAGCACGTCGATGCGTCCGAACCCGGCGACCGTCTCGTCAACCGCGCGCGTGATCGCCGCGTCGTCCCTAACGTCGCCTTCAAAGGCCAGGCAGTCCGATCCGCCCTCGCGGCAGAGCTGCTGCAGCGTGCGCAGCTCGTCCTGCGTGCCAAGGCCGTAGCCGGGGTAAGACAGCGGCTTCGCCAGATCGAACGCCGCGATGCGCGCCCCGGCGCGAGCGAGGGCCAGTGCCGCCGCCCGACCCTGTCCGTGAGCGGCGCCGGTGATGAAGGCGACTCTCCCCGCGAACTCCTGCTCCGGCATCAGGCCTCTCCTCCTGTTCGCGTCGCGCCGTCCTTGCGGTACGCGTCGAGGTAGCTGTCGAGATCCACCTCCAGCGCGTTGTTGATGATGTTGGTGGCGACCATCATGGCGCCGAACGCGGTCAGCGCGACGATCTGCTCTTCGTCGAACATCGTGGCCAGCCGCGCGAAGAGATCGTCATCGACGCGGGCGGACGGCTTCGAGAGCTGTCGTCCGAACTCGATAACGGTTGCCTCGCGGTCGTCAGGCGCGAAGTGGTCCGGATCGCCGCCGGAGTCGATGATGATGCGCCGGAAGAACGTCGAGCAAATGAGGCAATCGTTCTCGGCCGAGATCGCGTGAGCGAAGAGGTCCGTCAGGCGCTCGCCGAGGAACGGGGCCACGGCGTCCCGCATCGGGTACCACTCCATGAGCGCGTGGAACGCCGGCTCCGACCGGAGCAGCGTGCGCTTCATGTTGGTGATGCGGCCGTGTTCGCGGACGACGCGATCGTAGGCCGCGCGGACGCTCGCCGTCCCTTCTGAGTGCTCGACCGGGTGAATACGTGCCATGCCGCGCCTCTCCTTGACTGCGAGGGGATTATGCGGCCTCGCCGCGGCGAGGGCCACGGCAGTGGCTTCACCGTCATTTCACCGGCGCGATCGAAGCTGTATGCTGATCCTCGCCGCAGTCGCAATGGCGACCGGCGCTCTTTCCGAGCATGGGGTCGTGGGTTCGAATCCCATCTCCCGTGCCGGCCGCCTCTCACCCTGGGCCTTGGCTCTATTCAGGAGATCGAACAGAAGATGAAGACGCGAATCACGGAGCTTTTCGGTATCGAACACCCGATCATCCAGGGCGGCATGCATTTCGTTGGTCTCGCCGAGCTAGCCGCTGCAGTTTCCAACGCAGGCGGCCTCGGCATCATCACGGGGCTGACGCAGGGCACGCCCGAGAAGCTGGCGAAGGAAATCGCGCGCTGCCGCGAGATGACCGACAAGCCCTTCGGCGTGAACATGACCTTCCTTCCCGCTCTCACGCCCCCCGACTACCCGGGGCTGTTCAAGGTCATCATCGAGAGCGGCGTCAAGATCGTGGAGACGGCGGGTAACAATCCCGCGCAATGGATGCCCATGCTCAAGGAGGCGGGTGTCAAGGTCATCCATAAGTGCACTTCTGTTCGCCACGCGCTGAAGGCCGAGCGGATCGGTTGCGATGCCGTTTCCGTGGACGGCTTCGAATGCGGCGGTCACCCCGGTGAAGACGACGTGCCGAATTTCATCCTCTTGCCCCGTGCAGGGGAAGAGCTGACGGTTCCCTTCGTTGCATCCGGTGGCATGGCAGACGGACGAAGCCTCGTGGCGGCGCTGGCCATGGGCGCCGACGGCATCAACATGGGTACCCGGTTCATCGCCACCCAGGAGGCGCCCGTGCACGCGAACGTGAAGCAGGCGCTCGTCGACGCGAGCGAGCTCGACACGCGCCTCATCATGCGCGGCCTGCGCAACACCGAGCGGGTGATCACGAACGCCGGCGTCGAACGGTTGCTCGAAAAGGAGAAGGCGCTCGGCGCGAGTCTCAAGTTCGAGGACATCATGCCGGAGGTCGCCGGCATCTATCCCCGGGTGATGCGAGACGGCGATGTCAGTGCGGGCGCCTGGTCGTGCGGCATGGTCGCCGGGCTCATCCACGACATACCGACGGTGAAGGGGCTCGTCGATCGCATCATGAGCGAGGCAGAGGCCATCATCACCCGGCGGCTGGCCGGAATGCAGTCCGCTTGATCGGACCGAGGGGCCTGCGTGAGCCGTCCTCCGTTGGACGCGAAAATGCCCCGAGTAACTTCGCGTGCCGTCCGGTTTCGTCCTCCTCCGGTCTTCCTTTCGGCCGCGGGCTTTCGCCTGTCGGCTTACTCGTACCTCCGGGTTTGTCCACCGGGACGCGCTCAGCTGCTCGGAGCTAGACTACGGTAACAGCAGCCATGGAGCCTGTCAATCGCCCGCGGGTTGCAATTCCATTGATGTTTTCGCATAACAGAACGTCCACTATCGACAATTGACGGTTATCGACCCTTATGGTCGGCGGTACGGCAGCGACGACAGGCGTGCGGCCGGTCCCCGGCCTCCGCCGGTCGCCATCCACCGCCGGCGCGCTAGACTGCGCGCGTGAAGAAGACGCCGATGTCACGCGCGGACGGGCGCTATCTCTACTGGTACTCGTTCGATGAGCCGCCGCCGGACCTGCTCGTCGTCGAGGAGCAGGAGCGCGGGCGCGACCAGGTCGAGTTGCGCTGGAATCCGCTGCTCGACGAGCAGGTGATCGTCTCCACCGGACGCCAGGGCCGCACGTTCCTGCCGCCGGACGAGTACTGCCCGCTGTGCCCGACGCTCGCCGGCGGCGCCTTCGCCACCGAGATTCCGTCATCGACCTACGAGATCGTCGCGTTCGAGAATCGCTTTCCCAGCTTCCGCGGAGACGCCCCGCAGGTGCATGACGACGGACCGCTGGAACGGCGTATTCAGGCGCTCGGCGTCTGCGAGGTCATCGTCTACTCGCCGGAGCACGAATCGACGCTGGCCGCGTTGCCGGAGCGGCAGGTGCGCCATCTCGTCGACGTGTGGGCCGACCGCTACGGCGACCTGGCGGCGCGGTCCGACGTGGCGTACGTCTTCATCTTCGAGAACCGCGGCAAGGAAATCGGCGTCACGCTGACGCACCCGCACGGGCAGATCTATGCCTTCCCCTTCGTGCCGCCGCACGTCGAGCGCGAGCACGCGGCAGCCGCGGCGCATAACGCCCGCACCGGACGCTGCCTGTCGTGCGACAGCGCCGCCGCCGAGACGGCGGACGGGCGGCGCATCGTCGCGCGGGACGACGGATTTGTTGCCTACGTGCCGTTCGCGGCGCGGCTGCCGTACGAGGTGCACGTCGCCGCGACGGCACATCGCGAGTCGCTGCTCGATCTCGGCGCGGACGAGCGCGACGGCCTCGCCCGGCTGCTGCGCGGCGTCCAGGCGAAGTACGACGCGCTGTGGGGCATTCCGATGCCGTACACCATGTCGATGCACCAGCGAGCCGCGGATGGAGTGCAGCGCCCCGGCGATCACCTTCATGTCGAATTCATGCCGATGTACCGGACGCGCGACAAGCTCAAGTATCTGGCGGGCGTGGAGACCGGCGCCGGCACGTTCATCAACGACACCGCGCCGGAGGAGAAGGCGCGCGAGCTGCGCGAGGCATTGCCACGGACGTAGCGGCGCCGCACCAGCAGCGCGTCGATGCGCTCGTCGCGGCGTTTCGCCGAGAACTCGGGCGCGCGCCGGAAGGGCTCGCCGAGGCGCCGGGGCGCGTGAATCTGATCGGCGAGCACGTCGACTACAACGACGGCCTCGTGCTGCCGTTTGCCATCGACCGCTCGGTGCTTGTCGCGTGGGCGCGCCGGAGCGACGGCGTCGTGCGCGCGTACTCCGCGGACTTCGGCGAGCATGCGCGGTTCGGCGTGCCGGACGTTGCGCAGTGGGCGGCCGGAGCGTGGTCGAGCTACGTGCGCGGCGTCGTGGCCGTGCTGGCGGCGGCCGGGCATGCGGTCCCCGGACTCGACCTGGCGATCGCGGGCGACGTGCCGCAGGGCGCCGGTCTATCGTCATCCGCGGCGATCGAGGTTGCCGTGATGGGCGCGTTCCGCGACGCCTTTGCGCTGACAATCGGCGACGTCGACCTGGCGCTGCTCTGTCAGCGCGCGGAGAACGAATACGTCGGCGTGCAGTGCGGCATCATGGATCAGTTCGCGTCGGCGCTGTGCCGGCGCGACCATGCGCTACGCATCGATTGCCGGTCCCTCGAGTACGAGGCCGTGCCGCTGCGCATCGAGGCTGCCGGTCTGATGGTCGTGATCGCGAACAGCGCCGTGCGGCGGGAACTCGTGACGAGCGCGTACAACGAGCGTCGCCGCGAATGCGAACAGGCGGTGGTCGCGCTGCGTAGCCACCTCGGTCGCCCCGGGCTGACGTCGCTGCGCGACGTGAGCCCGGCGGAGATCGATGCAGCGTGCAGCGAGGCACCGAGCGTGCCGCTGCGCCGCGCCCGCCACGTCGTGGGCGAGATCGCGCGCGTGGCCAGCGCCGCGAAGGCGCTGCGTCGCGACGACTTCGCCGAATTCGGCGCGCTGATGCACGAATCGCACCTGAGCCTACGGGATGACTACGAGGTCAGCTCGCGCGAGCTGGACCTGCTCGTCGAGCTGGCAACGGCACAGCAGTATGTGATTGGCGCGCGCCTCACCGGCGCGGGCTTCGGCGGCTGCACGGTGAACCTCGTGCGGGCCGATGCCGTGGCGGCGTTCGAGCGCGATGTCATCGCGCCGTACCGGCGGCAGACCGGGCTGCCGGCGGTGATGTACGTGACGCGTGCCTGCGATGGACTCACCGTGTCGCGGTTCTGAGTTCTGGGCCTCGTCCGCCGCTTCCGGCTACCGCCGCCGGTTCGTACACTTCGTGCATCCACCAGCATCCGCTCCGAGGGACGCCATGAGATTCGCCGATCGCATCGAGAAGCTGCCGCCGTACCTGTTCGCTCAGATCAGCAAGAAGGTGGCTGCCAAGAAGGCGCAGGGAATCGACGTCGTCTCGTTCGGCATAGGCGATCCCGACCTGCCGACGCCGCCGCCGATCATCGATGCGCTGTGCGAGGCCGCGCGCGACCCCGAGAATCACCGCTATCCCGAGACCGAGGGGCTTCCCGACTTCCGTCGTGCCGTCGCCGGCTGGTACGAGCGCCGCTTCAGCGTGAAACTCGATCCCGGCAAGGAAGTGATGTCGCTCATCGGCTCCAAGGAGGGCATCGGCCACATCGCGTTGTGCTTCATCGATCCGGGCGACGTGGCGCTCGTGCCCGATCCCGCGTACCCGGTGTACGCCATCGGCACGATGTTCGCCGGCGGCGAGAGCTACTCGCTGCCGCTGACGGAAGAGCGCGGCTTCCTGCCCGACCTGGAGGCGGTGCCGGCAGATGTCGCCCGCCGCGCGAAGGTGCTGTGGCTCAACTACCCGAACAACCCGACCGGCGCCGTCGCCGGCATCGACTTCTTCGAGCGTGCCGTGCACTTCGCGAAGCGCCACGACATCGCCATCTGCCACGACGGACCGTACAGCGAGGTGGCGTACGACGAGTACGTGCCCGTGAGCTACCTGCAGGCGAAGGGCGCGATGGATGTCGGCATCGAGTTCCACTCGCTGTCCAAGAGCTACAACATGACCGGCTGGCGCATCGGCATGGCGGTCGGGAACGCGAAGATCATCGACGCGCTGATGCGCGTGAAGTCGAACCTGGATTCCGGCGTGTCGCAGGCGATCCAGCGCATGGCGATCGCAGCGCTCGATGGGCCGCAGGACAGCATTGATGCGCACAACGCGATCTACCAGCGCAGGCGCGATAAGGTAGTCGAGGCGCTGCGCAAACTCGGACTCCAGGTGACGCCGCCCAAGGCCAGCCTCTACGTGTGGGCGAAAGTGCCTGCCGGCATGACGTCGGCCGAGTTCGCCGAGCGCCTGCTCGACGAGGCGGCGGTCATCGTTACGCCGGGCAACGGCTACGGCCCCCACGGCGAGGGCTACGTGCGCCTCTCGCTGACGCTGCCGGACGACCGCGTCGACGAGGGCCTGCGCCGCATCGCCGCGCTGCCGGCTCTGGTGTAGGCCGCCCGCGCCGAGCGGAGACGCGCGAACGGGACTCCCCGCACGTCGGTACCGGTCCAGCGCACCTTCGGCCAGCGGTCTGCTGTTTTGTTACCCTGAACGCAGGCGCGATACGGGTACGCGCGAAAGGTTCACCAGATTCCTGTACGCACACATTCGACGATAGAAGAGCCCGAGAAGGCGTACCTGGTCGGCGTCCAGCGCACCGGCGAGCGAGACGGCTGGCGGGGCGAGAGCTCGATCGAAGAACTGGCCCTGCTCGCCCAGACCGCGGGTGCAGTGGTCGCCGGCGCATCGCTGCAGCGCCTCGCCGCGCCCAACCCCGCGACTTACATCGGCAAGGGCAAACTCGAGGAGATCCGGCGCGGTGCGGCCGAGGGCGACTACTCGATGGTCATCTTCGATGACGAGCTCTCGCCGTCGCAGCAGCAGCACGTCGAAGACGCGTTGAAGGTGAAGGTGCTCGACCGGACGGCGCTGATCCTCGACATTTTCGCCATGCGCGCCCGCACGCGCGAGGGCCGGCTACAGGTCGCGCTGGCGCAGTCGGAATATCTCTTGCCACGGCTGAAGGGCCAGTGGAGCCACCTCGAGCGCCTCGGCGGCCGCAGCGGCTCGCCCGGCGCGATCGGCGTCCGCGGGCCCGGCGAGACGCAGATCGAGACCGACCGCCGCCTGGTCCGCAAGAAGATCACGAAGCTGAAGGAAGAGATCGAGGAAGTGCGCCAGCAGCGGTCGCTGTACCGGCGCCGCCGCCAGCGCGAGGGCGTGCCGATCGTCGCGCTCGTCGGCTACACGAACGCCGGTAAGAGCACGCTGATGCGCGCGCTGACGCGCGACACCGACGTCTTCGTCCAGGACCAGCTGTTCGCCACGCTCGACCCGCTGACTCGACGTATCTACCTCGACGAGTCGCACCCGGCGCTGCTGACCGACACCGTGGGATTCATCCAGAAGCTGCCGACGCAGCTCGTGGCGTCGTTCCGGGCCACGCTCGAAGAACTTGCCGACGCTTCGGTGCTGCTGCACGTGGTCGACATCACCCACCCGGACGCCGCACACCAGAGCCAGACGGTGGAGGAGACGCTGCGGGACCTGGGCCTGGCTGACAAGCCGCGCGTCACGGCGTTGAACAAGGTTGACCAGTTGCCGGACGCCGACGGTCAGCCGGTGCGCTCGCTCGACGAGCTGGCGTCGTTCCAGGGCGCGCTCACAGCGAACATACCCGGCGCCGTGCTGATCTCCGCGGAGAAGCGCTGGGGCATCGACCTGCTCAAGCAGCGACTGATCCAGGTGCTGGCGGCATCGGGCGAAGGCGGCTCGGAGCCAGCGCCGGTCGGCCCATAGCGTCGGAGCCGTGCGACCCGTCCCTGTGAACTGTCAACCGTGAACTGTTAACTGGTCTCAGTCGCCAAGCAGCGTCTTGTAGCCGAGGCTCGCGATCTCTTCGACGTATTCGCTGCGCCAGCCGGAGTTCGGGATGCGTACGACGTGCTCGCGGAACCAGCGGTGGTAGGTCAGGTATTCTTCCTCGAGCTTGCGGCGCCAGGCGTCCTCTTCCGCGAAGATGTCGGGCTCAACGTCTTCGAGCCGCGCATCCATCTCGCTCGGGTCGACGTCGAGGTCTTCCTGCCAGTAGTCGGCCAGATAGTCCAGGCAGTCTTCGAGGTCCTTGCGGCAGTCGTTGATCAGGAGGTTCATCATGCCCTCCTGGTCGACGGGGTTGGCGCGCAGGCGCAGGTCGCGGGCGCAGTTCTCGCATAGCACCACGAGACGGCGAGCGTCGCACTCTTCCTTGTTCTTGCAGTTGTGGCCGCGGGGGGAGTACTCGCCGGCCGCGGGTGAGCGCGTGTATCCGGCTACGAGGGTGGAGTTGAGGGACCCGCATCGCAAGCACGAGAGCTTGTCGGCGAAGATGTCGTCGATCGTCTTGTCCCAGTCGATCTGCATCGTGCACCTCCTCTCGCATCCACTGCCCCAGCGGCGATTCATCTTAGCCCAAGCCCGGCAGGCGTACAACGGCGCGGAGGCTGGCGTAGATTCGGAATTGCCCGTTCGGGACGCTCGGGCGCGGCCGATACTACTCTTGGTAAGGGGGTCGGCTCGTGAATATACGTCCAATTCGACCGATCCGCGTGGTGCGCGAGCCCGCGGAGCAGCCAGTGATCACGGACCACGGCCGCCCGGCGGAGGCTCGCCGCCCCATCATGTGGATGCCCGTGATGTTTCGCATGCTTGGCACCGCCTGGGCCGCCGCGATCGCCGTGGCCCTCCTCGACGAGTTCGGCTTGGCGGCCCACCTGCCGTTCCTCATGGCCATGGGGATGACCGGACTGCTGGTCGGCGCCAGCTTCGTCCTGACGCGAGAGGAGCCTCCCCCGACGCAGGAGATCGAACGCCGCGGTGGCGATGAGGCCGCTGCCGACGGCTCCCAGGATCTTCTGACCGACCTGCCGACGTTCAACTACTTCGCGCGCCGCCTCGGCGACGAGTTCGACCGGTCGCGCCGCATGGGGCGGCAGGTGTCGGTCGTGCTGGTCGACGTCAACAACTTGAGCGCCGTCAACAAGGAGTACGGTGTACGTGCGGGCGATGAAGTGCTGCGTCACGTGGCCCGCGCCATCGACGCCACGCGGCGATTCAACGACGTTGCGGCGCGGCTCGGTGACGACGAGTTCGGCGTGCTCCTCATGGATACCGGCGACGAGGGCGTGTCGGCGTTCGTCGCGCGACTCGAGGACCGGCTCTCGCGCGACTCGGCCGTTGCCGAGGTTGGCGGCCGCAACATCTCCTTGTGGGCGGGCGTCTGCTCGGGCAGTGCTGTGTCGGAGCCGGGCATGACCCGCGCCGAGGCCGTCCTCGAAGCCGCCATGGCGAGCCTCAACCAGGCGAAGCAAGACCGGGAGCGCCGCCGGCGTATGTGGCTGTCGGCGTAACGCCAGAACCCGCCACCCTAGATCCACAAGAAGCGCCCCCGGCTGATGCCGGGGGCGTCGCGTCACCTCCTGGCTGCCCATCTGCGCCCTGCAAGGTGCCGAATGAACGGCGCCGCCGGCGGCCAACGGCGGTGGTCCCGCTGAAGGCGCATCAAGCGGGCTCGACAAACCCTCACACCGCAGTAAGCATGGCTCGTCCAGGATCTCCTGTCAGGCCGCGCGTTCGATGCCGAGCCGCCGCGCCGCCGCGGCCGCGTCCACCGTCTCGCCGCGGGTCAGCAACTGGATCAGCACGCCGATGCGGAGGATGTCCGCGAGCGGCGGGCTGGCTACGGAGCTGTCACGGAATCGCCGGTCGAGGCATGCCTCGTAGCCGGCGCGCAGCTTATCGCGCAGCATGTCGTCGCGAGCCGCTTCCGCCCACGCCTCCAGCAGCACGCGCCCGATGGCGCTCGCTGACAGCGCGAGCGAGGCCTCGGATGGTTGGAACGGCGGCAGCAGAGCGCCGCTGCGGGAGAGGCGGTCGACCACGCCGGCGAGCACTGCTGCTTTCGTCGAGAAGTGGTGGTAGAGCCCGCCCTTCGAACACCCGGCGGCCATGCACAGGTCGTCCATCGATGATGCGGCGTACCCCTTCATCGAGAACACGGTGAGGGCCGCGGCCACGATCTGGTCGCGGGTGGATTGCGAGCGTGCCGTCTGCCTGTTGCGCTTTGGCTCCATGAGGCTCCCAAGAGAACTATCGGCCGCGCGAGGGTCCGTCCGCAGGCGTGCGCAGCGCGCACGGGCAGATTCTCGCCGGGGTGTTGTCAAGGAGCCCGCCAAGAATGTCGGCGATCGAGGCGTGCAAGGGGTTGACACGCCGGTGCTGGTGGGCGTATAAACATACCGACGAGTCGGTATGGCACCGGCATCACAGGCAGCAGGAGCGCTCGGCAGAGCAACCCCGTAGGAGGAGATGAAGGATATGTTCCGCGTTCAGTGGTAACCCAAAACCCCGGTTCGAAGTCGAACTAGAGAAGGCTCCCCAACTTGGGGAGCCTCCTCGTTACGCCTGGATCGTGCCTGTCAGGCGGCGATGCGCGGCGCGGCCGCGGCGTGGTGCTCTGTCTCCTCGTCATGGTCGGAGAAGCGGATCTCGACGATCTTGTCCCAGGCCAGCAGGAACGCCTGCACGCAGCGCGGGTCGAACTGCGTGCCGCTGCAGCGAATGATCTCCTCCCGGGAGGCCTCCACGGACAGGGCGGCGCGGTACGGGCGGTCCGACGTCATCGCGTCGAACGTGTCGGCCAACACGAAGATGCGGGCGCCGATCCGGATCTCATCGGCCGCCAGTCCGCGCGGGTAGCCCTTCCCGTCGAATCGCTCGTGGTGTTCGAGGACGATCTTGGACGCGCCAGAGAGGAAGCTGATGTCCCGCAGCATGTCGTAGCCGATCTTTGGGTGGCGCCGCATGTCGACCCACTCGTCCTCCGTCAACTTGCCCGGCTTGTGAAGGATCGAGTCGGAGACGCCGATCTTGCCGATGTCGTGCAGCAGGCCGCCGCGCTGCATGTCGACCCACTCTTCGGTCCCCGGCTCCACGCCCATGTGGAAGGCGACCTCCATCATGTACTTGGCCACGCGCAGCGAGTGGCCCTTTGTCTCGCGGTCGCGGGCGTCCAGCGCCGAGACCAGCGCCTCCAGCGTGCCGTCGTAGGTCTCCCGCAGCTGATCGGCCATGCCGAGAATGTTGCGGTTCGCCTTTTGCAGTTCGCGGTTGCGCTTGTTCAACTCGTCCACGTTCTGCGCCGTCTTGTCGATGTACTGCTTGATCGAGAACCTCATCATCAGCGGCGGGGCGACGAACGCGAGCAGGCCCGCGTAGCCGAGACCGTCGTATGCCACCGCGAGCGCCAGCCCGAGCATGCCGAAGACGACATAATGCGGCAGCAGCCACTCAAATTTCTCGCGGAACACGGAGAGGACCGACGTGCGCGTCGCAAGGCTCACCGCCACGGTCACGAGGCTGATGTTCATCAGGTAGTACGAGCCAATGCCCGCGAACGCGATGGGGATCAGCCATGCACTGAGCGGCAGGCCATCGCCGACGAGCCCAAGCAGGCTCCGAATGACCGCCGCCGCCACCACGTTGACCAGGATGACGGAACCGACGTTGAACAGGCGTTTGTACCAGGCGCCGCCGCCCAGCAGGTCGGTGGCCATGGCGGCAAACGGGCTGACAATCACCGCGCCGGCAGGGCCGTAGAGGAATGCGATCGCGAAGTCGCCCACCATAGCGATGGAAACTGTCGTGTCGCCGTAGATCGGGATACGCGTGCGGCCGAATGCGATCGCCATTAAGGCCAGGACTGCGAAGCCGAGGGCGTCATTACGCGTGTTGAGCGTGGGCGCGAAGAGGCCGATCGCGCAGAGGCCCAGCGCGAAGATGCCGAGCACGTAGATGAGCGCGCGCCTCGGCAGGCGTTCCTCCGCTTCGGGTTCGGCGGCGGCGACCGGAAGCTGGACGACGTTCGGTGCGATGGCAGCTTCGGCGTGCGGCGGCCGCTCGTCCATGGGCGCGTTGAGCATCGTTCCTGCCTAGAGACTCGCCTGGCCCTGAACGGTGAGGGCCTATACAAATATCGGCGGCCTCAGGGGGGCGCCGTAGGGGTCAGGCGGCCTCGTTCAACTGGGCTGCCATCTGCCGGCGCAGTGCCGAAAGTATCCGCTTGTGAAGCTGGCAGACGCGGGATTCGGAAAGGCCCATCATCCGGCCAATCTCGTGAAAGGGCTTGGCTTCGGCGTATCGAAGCTGCAGGATGGCGCGGTCGCGCGCACCCAGGTGCTTGAGAGCGATCTCTAGCATCGCAAGCGATGCATTGTGGTCGGCCGCTTTCGCGGGGTCGCTGCTCTCGTCCTCGTCCACCGGATCGAGCGAAGGCGCACTGTCACCGCCGCGGTCCTGCAGCGCGTGCTCCAGCGAAATGAACTTGGAGCCCGCGTGTTTCTGGATGCCTTCCAGCTGCTCGATCGGGATGCCGAGCCGGAAGGCGATCTCCTTCGTGCTCGGCCAGCGGCCGAGGTTCGCCGCGAGTTCCTGCGACGCATGTTCGACCTCGCGCGTGCTCTTGCGGAGCGAGCGCGGCAGCGGGTCCATCTTGCGGATGGCGTCCAGGATTGAGCCACGGATACGGCGCACCGCGAAGCTGGCGAAGCTGGTGCCGCGTGTCTCGTCGAAGGCGTCAACGGCCTGGATCAGCCCTTCGATGCCGTACGCCAGGGCGTCCTCGCGGTCGAGTCCCAGCGTCTTCTGGTTGTCGGTGGACATCCGGCCCACGACGAACGCGACGAGCGGCATGTGCCGCATGATCATCTCCTGCCGGGCCTGTGTGCGCATCATCGGGGTTCCCCTTCCGCCAGCAAAGAAATACCGCCTGTCCAGGAGATGACAGGCGGCGCGTTTCGCTTGAACTTCGAGCCTGGTGGAGCTCGAGGCCTTCGGCGGCCCGGCTATCCGCCTTCTCGGCGGACCCGTAGCTTTGCGTCCTCGCCTTGCGGCGAGTTTGCCTGTTCGAAACCTCTGAACAGATTCACGTGCCCTCCTGGCTGCGCTCGTTCCACCCGTCCTCTGGTGCGCTTCGTCAACTTCTAACGCAGCATCGCGCTGTTTGTTACAGCCTGATCAGGGATATTTTCGATGGGAATCCGGCACTGGGCCATCAAGATCGTTGTCAAGTGGTCTTGGCAATGTGGTTCGGCTCGTGCATACTCCCTAGTTGGACGGCCAGTCATTGGCCGATGATCGAGAGTAGAGATGCCAAACCCCATGCTCGACCGATTCGAACAGCGCAAGCTCACGCGGGCCAAGCTCGTCGATGCCGCGCTCCAGCTCTTCTCGACGAGCGGTTACGACCACGCCACGGTTGAGGACATCTCGCGGGCGGCCGGTTACTCCAAGGGCGCCTACTACTTCCACTTCTCGACGAAGGACGACATCCTGCTGGAGCTGCTGCGCATCTGGACGGAAGGCCGCAACGCGGTGCTCGCCGCCGAGCTTCCGGAGGGCGCGGTCGCACGCGATGACCTGCAACAGACGCTCGCGGGCTTCTTTTCGTACCAATCGGCTCCGCAATGGTATGCCGTGCTGCTGGAGTTCTGGGCGCAGGCGGTTCGCAACGCAGAGGTAAGCAAGCGCCTTAGCCAGGCATACGCCGCGTGGCGCAAACAGCTCAGCGATGCGTTCGAGCGCAGTGCCGCGTCGGGCGAGCTGCACGTCGCCTCGGCCGAAGACGCGGCCGCGCTCGTCCTGGCCGCCCACGACGGCCACGCCGTCCAGGTCGCCATCGGCTCTCCGGGTGGCCGGGCCATGACGCCGGTGGAGCTGGCCGAGTCGCTCCTCGCACCGCTGGCGGCGCGCGTCGAGGGCGGACAGCGCTCGGCGGCCATCTAGCCACTCCTCCCGCCTTCGCCCGCGTGCTATCGTGCCAGCCTGATGTGACGCTGCCCTGGGATTGACCGTGCACGCGCTGATCCTCGCCCCGTTCTCAGAACGCTACCTCGCGCGGCTTCGCCGAAGCACCGGCGCCACGTACGAAAGCTGGCTCGACACGAACAGGCTCCAGGATCCCGACGAGCTTGGAGCGCGTCTCGAACGCGACGGCGTCGATGTGCTAATCGTCGAAGCGGACTTCGTGTTTGAAGAGGTGTTCGACGCAGCGCCGGGTCTGCGGCTTGTCGGTGTCTGTCGCAACGCCCTGAACCAGGTGGACATCGAGAGCGCGACGGCGCACGGCGTCGCCGTGACGCACGCGCCCGGTCGCAACACCAACGCCGTCGCCGAGATGACGCTCGGGCTGATGTTGTCGCTGGCGCGCCGCATCCCGCAGGCCACCGCGCTCGTCACCGGCGGCGGCTGGAATGAGCCCGCGCTCGGCTATCGCCGGTTCCGCGGTCGCGAGATCGCGGGCTCGACCGTCGGTGTCGTCGGGTTCGGGCGGATCGGGCGGGAGGTGGCGCGCAACTCCCTCGCCCTGGGCGCCAGGGTGCTGGCGTACGACCCGTTCATCGGCGAGCGTCAGATGCGAGCGCTTGGCGCTGAGCCGGTCGACCTGCCGCGCCTCAGCCGCCGGTCTGATTTCGTGACGCTGCATGTGCCTGACAGCGAGGAGACGCACCGCCTCGTCGATGCGCGGTTTCTCTCGCGCATGAAGCCAGGCGCCTTTCTCATCAACACGAGCGGCGGCAACGTCGTCCACCCCGACGCGCTGGCCGATGCGCTTGAGGCGGGCCGGCTCGCGGGCGCGGCGCTCGACGTGTTCGAGGGGCACCCGCTGCCGGCGGGAAGCCGGCTGCGGCGCGCCCCCAACATCGTCCTGACGCCGCATATCGGCGGAGCGACGGCGGAGACCGTCGAGCGCCACTCCCGCATCATGACGTCCGAGATCGAGCGGTTGCTCGCGGGCAAGCCGCTGCGCTACATCGTCAATCCGGACTACCGGCAGGCCCGTGCCTGACCGCGTGCTGGTGATCGATGCCGGGACCAGCGCCATGCGCGCGGTCGTTGTGGCACAGGATGGCGCGTCCTCGGTCGCGGCGGTCGAGCCGTATCGCACCTTCGTGCCGGACGACGCGGCGCCGTTCGGCCGCGAGTTCGATTCGCGCGAGCTGCAGGAGTCGCTCATCCGTCTGATGGCGGCGGCGGGAGACGACATCGCCGCCGTTGCGTTCGCCGGCCAGCGCGAGGGCATCGCGTTCGTCGACGAGGGCGGGCAGGCGCTGTTCGCCTCGCCGAACGTCGATGCGCGTGCCTCGGTCGAGGGCATCGCGACCGATGCGGCCCGCGGCGGCGATGTGTACGCGACGACCGGCCACCTGCCGTCGCTGATGCAAGCGCCAGCGAAGCTCGCGTGGCTGCGGCAGCATCGGCCGGAGGTCGCGGCGAGTGTGCGACACGTGCTGCCGCTCGTCGACTGGCTGGCGATGCTCCTGACGGGCACGCCGGCGATGAGCCGCACGCTGGCCGCCGAGAACGGCCTGCTCGACGTGACACGCGACTGTGTGCCGTCGGCGCTGCTCGATGTCTTGGGGCTGCCGGCGTTGCACGTAGCGGACGTGGTGCCCGACGGCTCCGTCGCCGGTGCAGTGCGTGAGGGCGCGCTTGCGGCTCGCCCGGTGGTGGTCGCGGGCGCCGACACGCAATGCGCGTTGCTGGGCATGGGCGTCGTCGCACCCGGGCAGGCAGGCGTGCCCGCGGGATGGAGCGCGCCGGTACAGGCGGTGACGTCAGCGCCCGTATTCGATGCCGAACGGCGCACCTGGACGAGCGTCCACGCCGTCCCCGGACGCTGGATACTCGAATCAAACGCAGGAGAAACCGGGCGCGCGTGGGAGTGGATGTGCTCGATGATGGCCGTCAACCAGGACGAGGCCGATCGGCTGGCACTTGCCGCGCCCGCGGGCTCGCGTGATGCGCTGTCAGTGCTCGGTCCGCGCGCGATGCGGGCGAGCCAGATGACGGCCGGCGTCGGCGCGATCACGTTCCCGCTGCCTCTGGTGATGTCCGCGCCGCAACGAGGCGATATGCTGCGCTCGGCGCTGGAGGCGGCCGCGTACGCTATTCGCGCCAACCTGGAGCAGATCGAGGCTGTGTCGTCCGCAGCGGTCGCGCGATTGGCGCTGGGCGGTGGCATGTCGCGGAGTGCGCTGCTGGCGCAGATCTTGGCTGACGTAGTCGACCGGCCGGTGGACGTCGCGCGCACGCCGGAGACGTCGGCACTCGGCGCGGCCATGCTGGCGTTCGCGGCGATCGGCACGTACGGGTCGATTGCCGAGGCCATGGAGGCGATGGCGCCCGGCGGGCGCATCGTCGTGCCGCGGGCCGCGGATTCGGCCGAATACGAGGACTACTACATGCGCTGGTGCCAGCTCAGCGACCACATGGCGGAGGCCAACTGATGGAGGAATTCGTCGCGGAGCGGCAGGAAGTGCTGGATGCCGTGCGTCGGATTGTCGATGCGGGCCTCGTGGCGATCGCGAGCGGCAACGTCAGCCGGCGTATCCGGCGCGGGGGCGGCGCTCTGTTTGCCGTGACGGCGAGCCGCGTACCGTATGACCGCTTCACCATCGACGACGTGATCGTCGTGGACGAGGACGTCGAACCAGTGTTCGGTGATGGCGTGCCTTCGAGCGAATCGCTGCTCCACATGGCGGTGTATCGCGCACGGCCCGACGTCGGCGCCGTCATCCACAGTCACTCGGTGTACGCCAGCGCCTACGCCGTTGCCGGGCGTGCAATCCCGGCACTGCTCGATGAGCAGGTCGTCGCGCTCGGCGGTGCGGTGGAAGTCGCTGAGTACGGCGCCGCGGCCAGCGACGAACTCGCGGAACACGCTGTGGCGGCGCTGGGCGACCGTGCGGCGGTGCTGCTGCGCAACCATGGGGTTGCCGGCGTCGGCAGTGACCTGGAGGAAGCGGTGGCGGTCGTGGAACTCGTGGAGCGCGTCGCAAAGATCGGCGTCATGGCCGCGCTCGTCGGCGGCGACGGCGGAGGGTTGCCCTCAGCGATCGTGGCTTCGGAGCAACGGGTGTATCGGATGATGAAAGGGCTGGGGGAGAAGTAGATGCAAGTTCCAGGATTCCTGCTGCGCCGGTTGTACGTGAAAGGCAGCCTGCGCAACGCGAACGGCGGCTTCGAGTTCGACCTCAGGAACTCGCTCGGCTCCGGCTACGCCGAGTCGGTGCTGCCGATCACCGTCGATGGTGAGGACCTGCCGCTCACCTCGACGAAATTCGTGGTGGACGGGGAGGGCCTGCGCTTCGACGAGGTCTCCGCCGAGCGGCCGATGACGCTGGCGATGAACAAGACGCTGACGGTGGCCGTCGAGGGGCGCGCGCTGGCCCCGGGCAAGCACAAGATCGGCATCGGCTTCGTCGTCGCCGGGATGGGCAATCTGCAGTTTGAGGTGACCGACGCCATCGGCGGCGGCGCCGATGAGGCCGAATGATCGGTAGCGCTACGGACCTGCCGCCCGAGGTGCCGCCCGTCGACTACGTCCTGCGCTGGAAGCAGATGGTCGAGCGCCGTCGCGCCCAGATGGATGCGGCGAGCGAGGCGTCGGCGCTGACCGGCGTCGACTACTGGGGGCGCCGGGCGAAGGCGTACCGGCAGGCGCTGCACGAACGCATGGATGAGGATCCGTTCCTCGTCCGGGTCCGCTCGGCGGCGGACGCTGAAACGACGGTGCTTGACGTTGGCGCCGGCACGGGCCGTCACACGCTGGCGCTGGCACCGCACGTGAAGCGCGTGCTGGCAGTCGATCCGTCGGAGGCGATGCTCGGGTTGCTTCGGGAGGATGTCGAGGCGCAGGGGCTCCGCAACGTCGAGACGCTACTCTGCGACTGGCTGAAGTCCGACGTGGCGCCGGCCGACTTCGTCATCTGCTCGCACGTTCTCTACCCCATCGGCGATGTCCTGCCGTTCCTGCGCAAGCTGGAGACGTCGGCGCTGCTGCGCGTGTTCATCTACCTGCGCTCGGACCCGCTGGCGACGGACATGGGGCTGTGGAAGGAGTTCCATGGCGTGCCGCTGCAGCCGCAGCCGGTGCACATGGACCTGGTCAACGTCCTGGCGCAGATCGGCGTCTTCGCCGACGTCGAAGTGGTCGAGCACCGCTTCACGCTCACGTACGCGGACCTCGACGAAGCGATGACGCAGGTGCGCAACAGCCTGTGCCTGCGCGAGGACGACGAGCCGGCGAACAAGCGGCTCCGCCGCCTGCTCGAAGCGAGGCTCGTCGAGTGGCCGGGCGGGCGGCTCGGCCAACAAGTGGGATCGTCGCGCTCCGCTATCGTCTCGTGGCGGCCGTCGCCGGTCTCAGGCGCCGCGGCGCGTTAGCCAGTCGAGCACCAGTTCCTGCAACGGCCCCGGGCAGTCGGTCGGCACCGAATGGCCCGACTCCGGCACCTCCACGAGCTCGCAGTCACGGATCTCCGACGACATGCGTTCCCCTGTGGCTCGCGGCAGCACCAGCGTCTTACCTCCGCGCACGAGCAGCGTCGGCGCCTCGATCGACGCCAGGCGTGGCCACAGATCCTCGGGAGCCCAGAGGACCGGCGCTCGGGGGTCGTACTTGAGCAGCAGGCCGCCGTCCGGCAGTGTGTTGAGGTTCCACTTCGTCCGGCACTCCAGGTTCTCCTGCGGCGCCGTCGGGTTGCCGGCGCGCGCGGCCTCCACCGCCTCTCCGAACGACGCGAACGTCGTGTGCCCGGCCGCGGCGAGCCGCTCCATCTCGGCCCAACCGGGCGATCCCCGCAGATCCAGCTTCGGCGGGATGTCGATGGCGATCAAGTGCGTCACCAGCTCCGGATGTGCGGCCGCGAACGCCATCGCGTTGTGCCCGCCCATCGAGAGCCCCATCAGCACGAAGGGCGGCAGCGCGGTATGCGCCACGAACGCTGCCAGATCATCCACGAAGTCCGCGGTGGTGTAGCTTCCGGCGTGGCCGGAGTCGCCGTGCCCGCGCTGGTCCGGGGCGAGCAGGTGGTAGTGGCCGGCCAGCGCGGGCGCCATGTGGTCCCAGATGTGGGCGTGCCCCGTCAGGCCGTGGAGCAGCACCATGGGCGGCGCGCCCGGATCGCCCCATCCGAGGTAGTGAATGTCGATGCCGCGCAGGCTGGCGCGACGGTCGGTGTAACCGGTGATGGTCTGCATGGGTCGTCTCCTGTTCCGAGCGTGAGCATCGCGCAACGACGGCGGCCTGTCAACGGGCGCGGAAATCCGCGGTGAAAGTTGGCGTTCGGCGCTTCATTCAGAGCGTCGCTTGCGCCTACAATTGCGGCGCCGAGAGGCCGGAACATGATCGGAGAGACACATGCTGACACCGCTGGATGACTACCTGGCGCACCAGACGCCCGAGACGTTCGACCACGTCTTCTCGGGGGACCGCAACTTCTACGACCGCTACTACTTCAGCGCCCACACCTTCGATGGCAGCGTCTTCCTCGTCGTCGGCATGGGCCTGTACCCGAACGTCGGCGTCATTGACGCATTCGCCACGGTGATGATCGATGGCAAGACGCAGCACATCGTGCGGGCGTCACGGGAACTGGGCTCCGACCGGGTCAACACGAAGATCGGCCCGATCGGCGTGGAGGTCCTGGAGGGTTTGCGCCGCATGCGCGTGTACACCGAGCCTAACGAGCACAGCTTCGAGTTCGACATGACGTTCGAGGGCTCGGCGCCGCCGTACGAGGAGCCGCACTTCTTCAAGCGCAACGGGAACCGCGTGATGATGGACTACACGCGGTTCACGCAAACGGGCCGCTGGTCCGGCAAGCTCACCGTCGCTGGCAAGACGTACGACGTCGAGCCGAAGAGCTGGTGGGGGGCGCGCGACCACTCCTGGGGCATCCGTCCGATCGGCGGCGGCGATCCGCCATCTGCGCCGCCGCCCGGGAACAAGCCGGCGGGATTCTTCTGGCTGTGGACGCCGCTGCAGTTCGACAAGCACGGCCTCATGTTCACGTGCTCCGAGGACCCGGACGGCACGCGGTGGCACGCCTCGGCCGAGCTGGTGCATGCCTACGACAAGAACATCGCGGCCGAGCCGCTGGCGGTCGTCGACCATGACCTGAAGATGGTCTCCGGCACGCGGCGGTTCGACGGCGGCAGGCTGCTGCTGGCGCGGCGCGACGGCACGCCGGTGACCGTAACCCTGAAGCCGAGGACGACGATCTACATGGCAGGAGCTGGTTACGCGTACCTGGGCGGCTGGCGGCATGGTCAGTACCACGGTCCGCTCGTCGTCGAAGGCGAGACGTGGGACCTGACCGACAAGCAGCTCTTGCCACGCATCGCCGGTCAGACCGAGACCGTGTGCGATGTCACGGTCGAGGGCCTCGGCGACATCGGCGTGGGCCACGGCCCCTTCGAATTCCTGGTGCTGGGCGCCTACGAGCCGTACGGGTTCAAGACCTTCGGTGACGTCGCGAAGTAGACGTCGTCGCAGGCGGAGCGCAGGAGAGGGGAGTCGCCGCGGCGACTCCCCTCTCTCATGGGCGGGGCCTGGTCAGCCGCCCGTCAGCTTGGTGCGCAGTATCCGTAACGCTGCGCGGTGAAGAGCATGTCCGTTGAATTGATCTTCCCATCCCCGTTCATGTCGAGGTCGTTCCAATCGGGCGTGATGCTCCCAAAGTGCTGTGCCTGCATCAGCATGTCGGTCGAGTTGACCTTGAAGTCGTTGTTCATCGAAGCGACCTCGCGGTCGTCCGTGCAGCCGTCCGCATCGCTGTTCTTCACGAGCGGGTTGCTCAGCCAGTAGCGGACCTCCCAGCCGTCGAGCAGCTTGTCGCTATCGCTGTCGATGGCGGCCGGGTTGGTCCCGTAGATGACCTCACAGGCATCCGGCAGGCTGTCGTGGTCGGTGTCCGTGCCCGTCAGCTTGCTCAGCGGGTTGAGCGGGTCAGATCCGCACGCGATTTCGGCGCCGTCATTTGCGCGGTCGCCGTCGGTGTCTGACACGAACGGACTCAGGCCGAGCGCCGTCTCCGTCGTGTTCGGCACCCCGTCGTGGTCGATGTCCGATTCGCACGCGTCGCCGACGTTGTCGCCGATGATGTTCGTGAAGTCATCGAACGGCGGCAGCGGCTTCGGCAGCGGGATGATCTCCGCGTTGCGGTTCGCCTGCGTGGGGTTGTAGACCGACGGGCAGTTGTCCGCCGGGTCGTTGAGACCGTCGCCGTCACCGTCGAGCGGCACCGGGCATCCGGCCACCGTCGCCGTCAGGAACGGCACCGCATCGATCGTCGCGGCGGAATTCAGCACGTCGCCGTGTCCAGGCGGGTTCGGGCCATCGACCTTCCCCCACCAGTTGTTCTCCGCGCTGATTGGTCCGCCGACCTGCGTGCCCAGCGTCGCCATGCCGGCGGTCGTGTTGCCGGCGATGCAGTTGAGGCTGAAGGTGTTTCCCGTAGGCGCGCCTGCCCAGGCGTAGTCGATCGCCACGCCGGTGTCGTTGTTGCGGAATGCATTGCCGTTGATGGCGTTGTTCGTCGAGTTGTCGGCGATGTACATGCCCGTCGACGTTGCCAGTCCGAGCACGGTGTTGCCGGTGTAGGAGCCATTGTCGCTCCCGCCCCAGGCGATGATCGCGGCGTCCCGGGTGTTCGTGAACGCGTTGCCGCTCACGATCATGTTGTCCGTGGCCTCGGTGAGTAACCCCTCCATGTTGTCGTGCACGTTGTTGTTGCTCACTGTCGTCGCGCCGGCCTGGTAGATCAGGATGCCGGCGGCGGACCAGGTGCTCGGCGAGTAGTCGTAACCGCTCACGTTATTGCCGGTGACGACAGCCGTTGATCCATACGAGATCTGGATGCCGTTCTGGGCGATGTAGGCGACCGGTCCGTTGCCGGCGACGGTGTTGTTCGTCACGTTCGCGTGGACGGCGGTGCCGCCGTACGGGTTCGTGACCACGATCGCACCCTTCTGGATGTCGCTGATGTTGTTGGCGTTGAGCGTCATGTTCGACGTGCCCGGAGTCGGTGCGCCGCGTACCGTCAGCCGGATGCCCACGCCGCTCTGGAGGCCGCTGCCCACGCCGTGCTTGATCCCCTTGATGACGTTGTTGGACAGCGTGCCCGTTGAGTCCACGGCGAAGATGCCGTAATAGCGGACGTCCGTGTCGGGATCGATGCCCGGAGTCGCGGTCGTGCCCTCGCCCTGCCCGTCGATGTTGTTGTTGTCGACGAGGATCGCGGCGGCGCCATCGACCATGATGCCTTGCTGGCGGTGCTTGATGATCGAGTTGTTCGTCACCTGGCTGCCCGTGCCGCCGATGGCACAGATGCCGACTTCGTCGCTTGTCGAATCGTTGCCGGTGATCGTGGCCGTGTTGAACGTCAGGATGCCGCACGAGACCCAGGCCACATCGGTGTCCCAGCTTCCGCTCATGTGGTTGCCGGTGATCGCTGTGGTGCCAGTGCTGGTGACGGTGATGCCGTTCTGCGCGATGGCGCTCGTCGCACCCTCGCCGGCCGTGGTGTTGCCGCTGATCGTCGTGTTCAGCGTGTCACGTACGATGATGCCGCTCTTCTGGTACTGACTGATGTTGTTTGCCGTGATCGCCAGGGTACCGGCGCCCTTCGCCTCGATGCCGCGGCCCTCTTGGCAACCGGTCGTCATACCGTTGCCGATGCCAGTGACCGTGTTGCCGCTTACGGCGCCGCTCACGTCCTGAAGCAGGATGCCCCAGAACCCGCCGACGCAAGAGCCGGTGTGCGGTCCGGTGATCTGGTTCGTCCCGATGCTCGCGCCGCTTGCGGACGTGCCGCGAAGCCCCGCCGATGAGAAGTCGTGGATGTTGTTGTTGCTGATGGTGGCGCTATTTGCGCCGCTCGCGATGACAATGCCATTGGCGACGTTGCGCACCTCGAACAGCGAGATGGTCACGCCGCTTACCGTGACGGTGATGCCGTCGCCGGCGCCACCGCCGTCGATGATCGGATTGGAGGCGGCGGTGAGCGTGATGTCCTTGTTGACCGTGACGTGCTCATTGAACACGCCCGTCTTCGCCTTCACCGTGTCTCCGTTGGCCGAGAAGTCGATGGCGGCCTGGATGCACGTGACGCTGCACCCGTCCGGGTTCGCGATCCACGTCATGGGCGACGAGCGCTGGAATCCGGGATCCGCCGACGCGTCGGTGCCGATGCCGAGCCATGGGCTGTAAGCCACGCCGTCCGGCACGCTATCGCCCGTACCGCCGATGTTCAAGGCGTGCGTCGGGCCCGTATCGGTGCCCCACCAGTCGCCCGTCATCTTTACGTTGTGGATGCCCGTGCCCGGGAGCTGGACCCCGGTCCCGGTGTTGCCGGAGATGGAGTTGCCGAGGTTGTCGAGCGTCAGCGTGAAGCCCGACTCCGCCTCCAGGTAGAAGCCGTCGGTGTTATTCTTGATGATGTTGCCCGTGAACGTCGCTGAGACGTTCGCCGAGGCCCAGTACCAGGTGCTGGTTGTGACGTAGACGCCGGTGCTGCCAGCGAGCCCCATGCCGTCCACTTCGTTGTCCTGGAACAGCGTGCCGACACCGACGTATGAACCCGTCGTGGTGAGTCCGACCGCGCAGTTCGTGACGATGTTGCGCTTGACGGTCGGCTGGATGTACGGGACGAAGGTCCAGACGCCGTAGCCGCCGGGCGCGCAGTTGCTGACGATGTTGCCGTCGAGCAGGTCAGCCACGCCGCCGCCGTCGCCGGCGTTGTCCGTGTGGACGCCACTGCCGGAGTTCGTCACCGTGTTGTTTAGGAACTGCGTGCCGCTTGAGTGATTCGCCGCAATCGCGTCGTTCGTGTCCGACACGTTGTTGTCAGACATGACGCCGGCGCCCACCCAGTTGAACATGCCGATCGACGCACCTTCGGCCTGCACGTTCTGCACCGTGTTGTGATGCAGATTGAACGTGCCGCCGCTCGATGCGTACATGCCACGGAGGTAGATGTTCTTCACCGTGACGTGATGCACGGTGAGGTTGTTGAACAGCCCTGCGGCGTGGTTTGTGATGATGCCGTTGCGCGCATCGAGGTCGGCGCCGCCGACGACGAGCGTGCTCGTCAGCATCGGGTTATCGCCATCGGCTGTCAAGTCGTGGATCGTGACGTTGTTAGCCTGCACCAGGAAGACGTTGCTGGCGAGGCCGCCGCAGAGCGAACTCCCTGCGCAGGGGTTCGGCGCCGATACTGCCGGACGGACGAAGGTGCTCGCCTGGCCCGCGCCCGCAACCGTCACCTCGCTCGTCACCGTGACGTTCTCGGTGAAGGTGCCGGCCTTCGCGTTCACGGTGCCGCCGCTCGACGAGGCGTTGACCCCTGCCTGGATCGACGCGTAGCTCCCGACCGGACTCGTCGTCGTGACCGGAGCGAAGCTCACGCCCGTTGGAGGTGGGGCGTCGAGCCACGGCACGAAGGAGACGCCGGTATCCACCGGAACGCCCTGCGATCCGACGTTGAACGCGTTGGACGCGTGCGCCGGACCGTTGGCGCTGCCCCACCAGTTGTCGGTGGCGTTGACCGCAGGTGCGGTGGTGGTGATCCCCGAGGCATTGCCCGAGAAATCGTTCTGGTGCGCGACGACGGTGCTGGTGTCCGCTCCGTCGTATCCCACCGCGACCGCCGCGGTGGACCCGCCGATCGTGTTGCCGGTCAGCGTTGCTTCGGTGCCGCCGCCGAAGTAGGTGGTCACCAGCACGCCAGCCGACGTCGATGAGTCGACGAGCGCCACGCCGGTGTTGTTGGTGATGGTGTTGTTTGTGAGGGTGGCCTTCGCGCCGCCCCCGAGCTCGATGCCGTAATCGAGCCAGTCACCGGCGCCCTTGCCGGTGTACGTGTTGCCATCGATGATCGCCGACGTGACGCCGGATCCGAAGGCGATCACGCCGATTCGCTCGATGTTCGAGAATGTACTGTTGGAAACTGTCATGTTGCCAAACATGGCGACGCCGAGTCCAACGTACTGCGCGTACTTGATGTTCTGGAAGTCGACGCGGTCGATGGTGCCGGCGCCGTTGGACCGGATCGCCTGGTACACGTTGAAGCCCGTGCCGTCGAGCACCAGGTGGTCGAGGTTCGCCGTGATGCCGCTGTTGATAAGGATCCAGCCGCGCGCGTCGCCGCTGCCCCCCGTGTTCTGCGCGGGTTTGACGATCGGCTTGGTGACGGTGTTGCCGGTGATCGTCAGGTTCTTGTTGATGACGATCTGCCCCGTCTCCACATAGGTGCCGGAGGCGACGTGCACCGTGCCACCTGCGGAGACCTGAGCGATCGCCGCCTGGATCGTCTGCTTTGCGTCGCCGGGCGTGTCCGCGAGGCCAGTGTTCGCGTCGTTGCCGTCGGCGCGGACGTAGCAGTCCGTCGAGCAGTTGGGCTCGAAGTCGTAGAGCGTATCGCTGCCGCTGACCCCGACGGTGAGGCTGTCAGCGTTGCCGTCGAAGCCGAGCCAGTTCGAGCCGGCCTTCAACAGGAGCCGTCCGTAGACCACGGCGGCCGGGAAGGCGGCGTTTATCTCGCTCCAGGTGCAGGGGGTGGCCTGCGCGCAATTGCCCGCGGGCAATGGGACGACCTGAGCGCCGCCCGTGCCCGCGGCGGTCGTCTTCGAAGCCCACCAGGTGCCGGCAAGGGGCGACCAGGACTGCCAGCCCGACCCGACGGTGACCGCGCCATTCTGGTACGGCTCGAACACGAGCCTGCCGCCGTACGCCGTGTCGGTGGTGCGGTACCGCACGTCGAACTGGAGGGCGACCGCCAGCGTCGGCCCCGGCTGATAGGTCGAATACGAGAGCGCCGTGAAGTTGGCGAGAGCGGTACCGAAGTACGCGTTGGTCGCGATGACCGAGTGGCCCGCCGCCGTGGCGCCGTTATCGGTGAGCGGCCCAAGCCGCACGCTTCCTGCGCCGGCCGGCGGCGCAACGGGGCCCGAAACGAGCTCGCCCGGGCTGCCGGTTGGGAGGTCGTCCTTGTCGTTCCAGAAGTACCATCCAGTCGGACTGGAGGGGGAGACCAACGTGCCGGGACTGACGACGACAGTCGTGGGTCCCGTGGCCATCAGCCGCTGTCCGGGGGCCAGTGCTATCGCTATCGCCAGCAGGGCGACGAGTGCCGTGAGATACCGCCTCATATCGAGTTTCCTTTCCTCAACGGGTCTCAGCAAGGGGGAGCCGGAGAGCATCTGCCGGGGGCAACAGATGCCTAAGGCCGACGCTCCCCCTTCGATCGCCGGCTCTCCGACAGGCCGTATTACGGTTGTGGGGCTAGAGTCTCAGGTGGAATCGCGTCATGTGCCCCTCCAGTCGTGCCGGTGCTCGCCAGTCGTGACCTGCACCGATTACGCCACACTGCCGCGACAGGCGTTGTCGCGGACGAGAGGCGAGGCGGGCGGGCCGCGCCAGCTTGTGTTCAGGAAACCATGCGGGGAGATGGCGAAGTCGGGGAGCGGCGCTGAGGAACCGCTCCCCTCCTTCACCACGGCGCCGATCCTAGAAGGTTGCGCGAGAGTATGTCAACGTTAAATCGGGTACAAAATGTACCTATTTTCAAGATACTCCCATAAAGATGCAATATCGCAACTAACGGCGTCGCGCATGACGCGGCGAATCCACCGGTAGATTGTGCTCAAGTACGCGGCGAGGGCACGCCCGCCTGAGTCCGGCATCAGGTGAAATTGAGCGCTTTCGGCTGCCGGAAGCGAACCGGGCGCTTCGATCTTTGAGACCAAGGCGACCGGCGAGGGGAAGACGAGGAGCGCCGCGCGGACCGGCCCGCGCGGCGCTCGTGTGTTTCAGGAAGTGGTGCCGAGGGCCAGAGTCGAACTGGCGACACCACGATTTTCAGTCGTGTGCTCTACCACCTGAGCTACCTCGGCACGCGCGGGATTGTATCGGCGGAACGAGCGGAGGAGCAAGGAAGCGGCACCCGCGAGCCCTGCCTGTAAGGAGGGCCGTTGTTATACTGCGCCGACTCCAGGGAGAGGGTTCGCCATGTCCGTCCTCATCGTCGCATCGTCGGAGCCGCGCACCGGGCGAAGCCTGCTCGCGGCCGCCATCGCGTACCGCATGGGCCGCGCCGGCACGCCGGTGACGCTCGCCCGCCTTGCCGGGGATGACTCCGCGGCCGCGGACGCCGCGGCGTTCGCCCAACTCGACTCCATCGTCTCACCGGGCAAGCCGCTCACGGCCGGCGAGGTCAACGCGCTGTCGGGCGACATCGTGCTCGAAGCCCCACCCGGCTCCGTCAAGGTGCTCGTCGAGGCTTTGGGCGCGCGTGCCGTCGCCATCGGCACAGCAACAGCGGCCGCGGTCGACGCGCCTGCGGCGGCGCTGGCCGGGATGGTCGTGACGCGCGTGCCGTCATCGCTCGTGAGCACCGTTGATGGACGCGCCGGTGTGCTCGCCGTGCTCGCGGAGGACCGCGTGCTGGCCGCGCCATCGGTCGCGGATATCGCGGCCGCCGTCACAGCGCAGTGGCTCGTCGGCGAGGGCGGCCACGCGGCGATCGACCGCGTGATGATCGGCACAGTGGCCTCCGACGCGGCGTCGCCCTATTTCAACGCCCGCGAGCGAAAATGCGTGGTCACGCGCTTCGACAAGACGGACATCCAGCTCGCGGCCCTGCAGACCGATACGGAGTGCCTGGTGATCACGGGGGGCGGGGAGCCGAGCCCATACCTGGTCGACCGCGTCCGCAGCACGCGCGAAGACATCGCGGTGCTGGTCGCGCCGGGCTCTACCGTCGAGACGATGCGCGCGATCGAGGCGCTCTACGGGCTGAGCCGCTTCGACGGCGTAGGCAAGCTCAACCGGGCGGTCGAGCTGATTGATGCGGCCGGATTCCCGGTGGCGCTGTAGCGTCTACGCGCTCAGCTCCTCGCCGCCGTCTATGCCAATGACGTTGCCCGTCATCCAGTAGAGCCGCTCGTCCGAGAGCACAGCGATCGCTTTGGCGACATCGTCGGGCGTCGTGGCGCGGCCGCTTGGGTTCCGCTCCATGGCCCGGCGATGCAGCTCAGGGCCGCCCGGGATGCGGCGGAGCGCGGGCGTGTCGGTGACGCCGGCGCGGATGGCGTTCGCCGTGACGCCGAGGGGCGCCAGTTCGAACGCCAGCTGGCGGATATGCGATTCGAGTGCGGCTTTGGCGGCGGACACAGCGCCGTACGCCTGGATGACGCGCGTGGAACCGGAGCTGGTCATCGCGAAGATGCGGCTGTTGCGGCCGAGCAGCCGCCGCGTCGCCATGTCCTGCGCCCAGTAGACCAGGCTGTGCGCCATCACGTCGAGCGTCATATCCATCTGAGCGTGGCTGATGCGCCCCTTCGGGTCATCCTCGATGAACGGCAGCAGCGTGCCGAACGCCAGCGAGTGCATCAGCACGTGCACGTAACCGTCGCCACCGACCTTCGCGCGCACGGCGTCAAGCGCGGCCGCTCGCTTGTCGGCGTCGGCCGCATTGATGTTGAAGAAGACCGCTTCCTGGCCGGCGGCCTTCACCTCCTCCTGGACGCGCACCGCGTTCGGCAGCGTCGAGCGCAGGTCGAAATGGACGCCAAAGATGCTGTAGCCGGCCTTCGCCAGTTCGACGGACGTGGCGCCGCCGAATCCGCTTGATGCACCGAGGATGAGCGCCCACTTGGATGACATAACCGCATCGCCTTCCCGCGCCGCCGGGCGCCGCTCCGCATGAGATGCTGACCGGGAGAGGATGGCGGGCGCGCTCTCCGAGATCAAGCTGCCGCGCCGGACAGGCATCTGGAACGCGGCGGGCTGAGCAAGAAATGCGGTGCCGCTACTCCAGCAGGCCGTTGTGGGTGACGAGGCGGGAGCGATAGGCGGCGACGGCCGCGTCATCGCCGCGGAAGTGCGCGCTCACGGCGTCAAAGAGGGTGGACGTCGGCGCGATGCAGTAGCGCATCGTGTCCGCTGCCAGGCGCAGCGCGTCGCTGATGCCGCCCCCGCGCTCCCCGGGCGGCGACAGGCGGCGGCCGTTGACGATCAGCAGCCCGCGCGTCGCCTGGCCGCGCCGTTCGATGGCGCGCTCGATGCGCTGGCGTAGCCGGTAGTGCGGCGCCATGCCGATGTCATGCTCGCTCGCCTCGATCTCCAGCAGTACCGGCGTGCCGTCGATGCGCAGCTCTACGGCGTTCGGATCCGATGCATACACGGCGATGCCGATCAGGCGCAGCGCGTCGAGCACCGTTGCGTCGAGGCCGACGCTGCCCTCTTGCCACAGCAGCCTCCGGAACCGGGCGAGTTCCTCGTAGGAGCGGCGCGCGTCGTCGAGCGCCGCCTGCGTGCCGGCGCTCGCCTGCTGCGCCGCCGCCAGCGCTGCGCTGCGATCGTCCAGACCCGGCAGAGCGAATGAGTCAAGCCAAGCGGGCTCGCGTCCCGGCGCCTCGGCGCCAAGCGCGCGGCGGATGCCGGCCTGCAGGTCGTCGGACATGACGTAGCGATCGTCGCCGGACGGAATCGCCCTCAGCGCTGGCAGCAGCAGGACGCGCCCGGATGCCACCGGCGGCAACTCCACGCCGATCGGCGCGCCGCCCTTGCTGCACACGAACACGCCGCCGCCCGCCGCCAAGCCGGGCACGTGGTCCACGTCGATGAACGCACGATACGTCAGGTTGCTTAGCTGGCGATGCACGAACGCAGCCAACGGGTGCTGGTAGTCGACGATGTCCGCCTGCGTGCCATCGGCGGGACAGACAAGCGCCGCGTCGAAGTCGCCGCCGTTCGCCGCGGGCAACCAGTAGTAATCGCCGACGGCATCGAGCCCGCTGATGCCTCGATGCATCGTCTCCGGATGCGCGAAGCAGACGATTACGCCGCCGTTCTCGACGAGCTTCGCCGCCTCATCGCGGCGGCGGAGCAGGATCTCGGCCAGGCTGGCCGCGCGGTCGGCAGTGTCGTCGTTGCGGACGGGCTGATCGGCGAAGGTCGTCGCTTCGGCGCTGCCGTTGATGACCCCTTCGAGCAGCGACGAGAGCGCGGCCATATCGACGACGATCGCGTCGTAGTCGAAAAACGAGGGCGCGCTGAGGAAGCTGTAGTTATCGACCTGCGGTCCCGGTAGCGGGAACCCGAGCGAGAGGATGCGCCCGATCACCTTGACAGCGGCCATGGGTCAGTCTTCAAGCGGCAGCGTGCGCAGGAACTCGCGCAGGCCGGGGCCGATGTCGGCGCGCCGCAGGCCGATCTCGATGGCGGCGGTGAGCAGGCCCAGCGGCCGCCCGGTGTCGAACCGGCGTCCCTCGAACTGGTAGGCAAAGACCGGCTGTTCGAGCATCAGCGCGGCGAGCGCGTCCGTAAGCTGCACCTCGCGCCCCTTGCCGGGCGGCGTCTTCTCGATCATGCGGAAGATCTCCGGCGTCAGCACGTAGCGGCCCACGATGCCAAGCCGCGACGGCGCGTCTTCAAGCCGTGGCTTCTCAACGAGCGTGTTCACTCGCATCACGTTGCCGCCGACATCGACGCCGCCCACGATGCCGTAGCTTTCGACCTCGCTGTCCGCCACTTCTTCGACGGCGATGACGGAGCCTCCGCGCTCCTCGAAGACGTCGACCATCTGCTTCGTGACCGGCACGTCGGCGAGCAGCACGTCGTCCGGGAAGAGCAGCGCGAACGGCTCATCGCCGACGACGTCGCGCGCTTGCAGCACGGCATGCCCAACGCCCTTCTGCTCCTTCTGGCGTATGTAGACGATGTCGGCGAGGTCGGAGATCCGCTGGATCTCAGCGAGACGCGCAAGGTCGCCCTTCTCCCGCAGCGTCATCTCGAGTTCGAGCGAGCGGTCGAAGTGGTCCTCGACGGCGCGCTTGCTGGCCGCCGTGACGATGATCACCTGCGTCAGACCGGCGGCGGCCGCTTCTTCCACCGTGTACTGGATGATCGGCTTGTCGACGAGAGGGAGCGACTCCTTCGGCTGTGCCTTCGTGGCAGGGAGAAGCCGCGTGCCGTATCCGGCCGCGAGCACCACCGCTTTTCGTACGCGCACGCACCCTCCTCGCATGAACCCGGGCAATTGTATCCCATGCCTTCGCCCGCCGGGCAATCCGCTGCCCCGACTCCGGGCGTAGTGTGGACATGGCCCGAGTAATCATCGTCAGGAGGACTCATGATCCGGAGGAGAACGTGGTTCGCGGGTGGCGCGATGTTGTTGGCCGCCGCGGCGGGCATACTCGCGGCCGCGCCCTCGACCCCGACGCACGCGGCGACGCAGACCGTCGCCGTCGGCAATAACATCTATGACCCGGCTTCGATCAACGTGGACGTTGGCGATACGGTCCAGTGGGACTGGCCCGCCGCGCCGAACCAGATCCCGCACAGCGTCACATCGGACACCGGCAGCGAGATGCAGAGCGCGACGCAGGCCACCGGCACATACTCGAAGACGTTCGATACGCCCGGGACGTACGCGTACCACTGCGTTGTGCATCCGGATGAGATGACCGGCTCGGTGACCGTGCAGGCGACGTCCACCGCGACCGCCACTGCGACCGCAACCGCGACGAAGACTTCCGCGTCGCCCAGCGCGACGCGCACGTCGACGCCGGCCCCTACGAGTACGCCGGTCCCGATCGCCACGCTGACCGCGGTCGCGACGACGACTGCTCCGCCGCAGCCTTCCGCCCCGGTGCTGATCGCGCCGCCGCCGCCGTCGGGCGGCGCAGCCGGCGCCGGCGCGCTCCCGCGTGCGGGCGACGGCGGATCCGGTGGCGCGGCGCCGTGGAGGTCGGCGGCGGTGGCCCTGGCCACGATCGGCATCATCGCGCTCACCACTGCGCTCGTCGTGCGGAGGTACCCCCAGCGGGCGGGAAGGGCCTGAAGAAGCAACTCTCACTGTGGCGAGGCCTTTTCAGGCCGCGTAAGGCAGCTTCAAAGAGATCGCGGTAGCGGCCGGTGTGGTCGTCGGGTCTTTCAGCACCCTGTCAGGGGGCGGCGGCTCGGCCGCCCGCCCCTCCTGACAGTCGTGTGTCAGCAGGATGACGGCTGCGGCCGTGGTCCGCGGGCGGCGCTTGCTATGCTGGATGGCGCCAGCTTCCCGACACACGGAGCCCCATGCCTGAGTTCAAACTCGTCTCTGACTTCAAGCCGACCGGCGACCAGCCGCAGGCGATCGACGCACTGATCGCCGGGCTCGAGCGTGGCGACCGCGCCCAGACGCTGCTCGGCGTGACCGGCAGCGGCAAGACGTTCACCATGGCCAACATCGTCGCCCGCTACCAGCGCCCGACGCTCGTGCTGGCGCCGAACCGCACGCTGGCCGCGCAGCTCTGCTCCGAGTTCAAGGAGTTCTTCCCGGAGAGCGCGGTCGAGTATTTCGTCTCGTATTACGACTACTACCAGCCCGAGGCGTACATCCCCCGCACCGACACCTACATCGCCAAAGACGCCGACATCAACCAGGAGATTGACAAGCTGCGCCACGCGGCCACGCGCGCGCTCTTCGAGCGGCGCGACGTGCTCATCGTGGCGTCGGTGTCGTGCATCTACGGCCTTGGCGAGCCCGAGGAGTACCAGAGCTTCGTGGTGAACGTGCGCAAGGGCGAACGCTTCGACCGCGCGCGCATCATGCGGCGCCTCGTCGACATGCAGTACGAGCGCAACGACATGAACCTGGTGCGCGGCAAGTTCCGCATGCGCGGCGACAGCATCACCATCCAGCCGTCGTACGAAGAGCTGGCCGTGCGCATCGACTTCTTCGGCGACGAAGTCGAGCGGATCATCGAGATCGATCCGCTCACCGGCGAGTTGCTGGCCGACCGCGACGGCGTCGACATCTACCCGGCGAAACACTTCGTGACGTCCCGCGACAAGCTCGATGGCGCCATCCAGGACATCCAGATCGAGCTGAACGAGCGCCTGCAGGAGTTCCGCGCGCAGGGCAAGCTGCTTGAGGCGGCGCGGCTCGAGGAGCGCACCAACTACGACATCGAGACGCTGCGCGAGGCGGGCTACTGCGCCGGCATCGAGAACTACAGCCGGCACCTGGCCCGCCGCGCCAAAGGCAGCACACCGTGGACGCTGCTCGACTACTTCCCGGACGACTTCCTGATGTTCATCGACGAGTCGCACATCGCCATCCCGCAGGCGCGCGGCATGTACCACGGCGATGCGGCGCGCAAGACGACGCTGGTGGAGTACGGGTTCCGGCTGCCATCGGCGATGGACAACCGGCCGCTGAACTTCCAGGAGTTGGAGAATCACCTGAACCAGGTCGTCTTCGTTTCGGCCACGCCGGGCCCGTACGAGCTGTCCAACAGCGCGCAGGTCGTGGAGCAGGCGATCCGGCCGACCGGTCTCCTCGATCCCGTGATCGAGGTGAAGCCGACCCGCGGCCAGATCGACGATCTGCTCGACCAGGTGCGGCTGCGCGCAGAGCGCGGGGAGCGCTCGCTCGTGACGACCCTGACGAAGCGCATGGCGGAGGACCTCGCCGACTACCTGCTGGAGATGGGTGTCCGCACGCACTACCTGCACAGCGAGATCAACACGCTTGAGCGCGTCGAGATCCTGCGCGACCTGCGGCTGGGCGTATACGACGTGGTCGTCGGCATCAACCTGCTGCGCGAGGGGCTCGACCTGCCCGAGGTGAGCCTCGTCTGCATCCTCGACGCCGACAAGGAGGGCTACCTGCGGTCTGGCGGATCGCTCGTGCAGACGGTCGGACGCGCGGCGCGCCACGTCGACGGGCACGTGATCATGTACGCCGATCGGGTGACGGAGTCGATGCGCTTCGCAATAAGCGAGACCGAACGCCGCCGTGCGATCCAGCGCTCGTACAACGAAGAGCACGGCATCTCGCCGGAAGGCATATCGAAGGCCATCCGCGACATCACGGACCAGATCAAGAAGGTCGCCGAGGAGCGCGCCGAGTACGATGTAAAGGCGCTGCCGAAGGACGAGATGGCGCGGCTCGTGAAGGACCTTGAGTTGCAGATGAAGACCGCCGCGAAGTCGCTCGAGTTCGAGAAGGCGGCGCTCCTGCGCGACCAGGTTGTCGAACTGCGCAAGGCGATGCTCGACGATCAGTCGGCGCTCCACGAGTTCGCACAGTCATCGTACGGATCGCTCGGCGCGAAGCCGCGCCCCGGGCGCTACCAGCGCCGAGCGCCCGTGCGCGGCCGCCGCTGAGCTATCGCGGCCGCGCCCGCATCCCCATCACCGCAATCCCCGTGCCACCGACGATCAGCAGCGCGCCGAGCAGCGCCAGGTAGCCGGGCGCACCCGTGCGCCCGGCGCCGGTCGACGGCAGCCGCTCGATGACGGTCGTCGGCACAGGCGTCGCGCCGAGCACGACGTCGACGAATGTCGATGTGGCCACCGGCGAACTGGTAGCGCCAGGCACCGTCGTCGCGGCGCCCGGGGTTGGCGTGTGCGTGCGCTGCGGCGTGGTGCGGGTGTTGGTCGGCAGCGGTGTGATGGTGCCCTGCGTCACGGCCGTACCCGTGGACGTGGCGGTTGGCGTAGACGTCGGCGTCGCTGCGGGCGTATTCGTGGCCGTGGGTGTGCTCGTATCCGTCGCGAGCGGCGTCACGGAGCCCTCGATGAGCACGGTGGCGGTTGCGGTCGGCGTGGGCGTCGTGCTCGGCGTCGCCGCCGTCTCCGTCGCCGTGGCCGTGGCGGAGGCGGTTGCCGTTGCGGTCTCCGTGGCCGTCGGCACGGACGTGGCGGTGGATGTAGATGTCCCGGTTTCGGCCGCCGTCGCGGTGGTCGTTGCCGTCGCGGTCGTCGTCGGCACGGGCGTCGGCGTATCGGTCCCGGTAACTGTAGCGGTGGCTGTCAGCGTGCTGGTGGCCGATGCCGTTGGCGTGCTGGTGCCCGCCGCCGGTGTTGCCGTGGGTGTTGGTGTCCAGGTGCTGACCGGCGTATGGGGGATGGTCGTGGGTGAGTGCTCCGCCGTGTGCGATGGCGCCGCCCGCGTGGCTTGCGGTGTGGCCGCTACGTCGTTCCGCACGCCGACGACAGCCCCGGCGGTGCCGGTCAGCGCCGCCGCCAGCAGGACGGCGCCCGCCAGCGCGATCGAGATGCCCAGGGCGATCATCGGCCGGTGGGATGGCAACGGGGCGGACATGCGGCCTCCTGCCTGTGCGCGGATTGCGCATACCCTGGCGCGCACGATCGCGGTGCGCGCCAGGGTCTTCCTCTGTTAGTGCGTCCGTTGGTCCTGGTGTGTGCCAGTTGGGCGACGGTCAGGTGATCGGCGGTGCGGGAAATGGCCCACGGACCTGCTCGTACGCTCGACCGGCCCATAGTACAGAAGATTCGTCCCAGCGTCTGCCCGCAAACATGATCCCCGCCGGAAGATTCTCAGCCGTCAGCCCGCAGGGCACCGACATCGCCGGCTGTCCGGTCAGGTCAAAGATGCCGGTGAACGCCGCCAGCCTCGCCGATGGATCCTGCTCGCGCGACGCCGCGATCGTCGGCGCAGCAATCGGCGTCGTCGGCACGGCGAGTACGTCCACGCCTTCGAGCAAGGCGTCGGCGCCGCCCCGGCGCGCCTCCTGCAGCACGCGCAGCGCCGTGACATAAGAGATGCCGGTCACGCCGGAACCCAGGTCGAGCAGCGCTGCGACCTGCGCCCCGTATTCTTGCCGGCGCGATGGGAAGTTCGGCGCGTGGTACGCCGCCGCGTCGGCGAACATGATCTGCAGCAGCGCCCCCGCGTACTCCCCGACCGGCGCGAAATCGACCTCGACGACGCGCGCGCCTGCCGCTTCGAGATCCGCCAGCGCCTTGCGCACGAGCGCATCGACTTCTGGGTCAAGGTTGGCCCAGAAGTACTGCTTCGGCACCCCGACCCGCAGCCCCTTCGGTCCCCGTTCGATGCCGTCAAGCCAGTCCGGCACCGGCACGGCCTCGGACGTCGGGTCGAGCCGATCGTGGCCGCTGATCGCCCGCATGACGATGGCGGCATCGCGGACCGTGCGGGTGAGCGGGCCGGCGTGATCCAGCGTCCACGATAGCGGCACCGCGCCGTGCAGGCTCGCCCGCCCGTATGTCGGCATCAGGCCGACGCAGCCGCAGAGCGATGCGGGCATGCGGATGCTGCCGCCGGTGTCGCTGCCGAGGGTCGCGTACGCGAGCGCGGTGGCGGCGGCCACGCCTGAGCCGCCAGATGATCCGCCGGGCACGTGGTCGAGATTCCAGGGGTTGTGAATCGCGCCGTAGTGGGCGTTGTCCGACGTGGTGCCGTAGGCGAACTCGTGCAGTCCGAGCTTGCCGGTGCTGATCGCGCCGGCGTCGCTCAGCTTCGAGACGACGGTGGCGTCGTAATCGGGAACCCAGTCAGCCAGGATCTTCGAGCCGGCCGTGGTGCGCACACCCTTCGTGGCGAAGAGATCCTTGATGGCGACCGGGATGCCGTGCAGCGCGCCGCGGTAGTTACCGGCGGCGATCTCGGCTTCGGCCGCCCGTGCCGCCGCGCGAGCGGCGTCCGCCGTGACGGTGATGTACGCGTTGAGCCTCGGGTTCAGCGCGTCGATGCGCGCCAGCACCGCCTCGGTCAGGTCGACGGGGCTCACCTGCTTCGACGCGACGAGCGCGGCGGCGTCTTCGAGCGACAGCATGCAGAGTTCGGACGGAGTCACCATAACGTCACGCCTTTCGAGCGGGAGCTTCGGGCCAGTAGCGGCCAGTGTACTGCGGCTGGCGCGTGCCTTCTACGCCGTATCGCGGCGCGCAAGCAACGCCGCCACCGCCTCGGCGAGGCGGGGCAGCGCGTCGCCCGCGGGTGCGCGAAGCGACGCGACCGCGCGGTCCGAGTACGGCGTCGGCTCCGTATTCACTTCGACCAGCGCGCCGCCGTTCTCGTGCACCAAGTTCGGGAACCAGGCGGCGGGCACCACCGTCGCCGACGTGCCGGCGATGAGCATGCAGTCGGCGCGCTCGGCCTGCTCGTAACACTCGGCCAGCGCGGCCTGCGGGATCGGTTCGCCGAACATGACCGTGTCGCTCTTGAGCACACCGCCGCACCGCGCACAGATCGGCGCCATCTGCGACAGGTCGGCCTGCTCGAACGGCCAGCGGCCGCCGCAGTCGATGCAGCGCACCTTCGTCCGGTTGCCGTGGATCTCCGTCACAGCAACGCTGCCGGCGACGAAGTGCAGGTCGTCGATGTTCTGCGTGATCGTGTGCTTGAGGACGCCGAGTTCTTCGAGACGTGCGAGCGCGAAGTGCGCGGGGTTGGGCGCGGCGTCACGGATGGCGTGGGCGAACTCGTCGTTGCCCTGACGCCGTTCGAGCATCTCGCGCCAGGCGGTGGCCGGATCGGCGATGAAGCGCTGGTAGCCGTCCATTGGCGGCTCGCCGTGCTTCGTCCAGAGCCCGCCCGCGCCGCGGAACGGCGGGATGCCGCTCTCGACGGAGATCCCGGCGCCGACGAGCGCGACGGCATACCGCGCGCTGGCGAGCGCCGCGGCTGCGCGTTCAAGTGCTGTGTCGAGATCTCCCACGGGTGCCCTCCGGGTAGACGAAGGTGGTAGCCGCGCCGCCGGCGTCCTCGGGCGCCGCAGTAGAACTGCTTAAGAGGCTTTCAGGCGACGCCGCCGCGCTTGCAGGTAATCCTCGATCTGTGAGCGCAACCAAATGCGGCCGCTGGCAAGTTCGACGACAGGGCGTGGGAAGTCGGCGCGCTGCGCGTAATCGCGCACGAAGTTCGATGGTCGAACCCCGGCGAGCGCCGCCGCCTCACGTACGCCCACAAGAGTATTGAGCGTGATCTCTCCCACCGCCGCTCCCAGGACTTTCGACGCGTTCATTACTTCGAGACCCAGGAGTGCCCCGCGCGCGCCGAAGTCGAGCGTCACGTCATCGGTCACGGGCACCGACTTCTTGACGCCCCCGCGCTTCAACGCCCGCGGCGAGAACGCCAGGTAGATCAGGTCGTTCTCAGTGTCCGTTTGTACCGTGAGTTCCATGGTCACTTCCACATCGCGTTGATGACGGTGATGGTCTGCTTATCGGAGCGGTAGATGACGAGCAGCGTACGCCGGCCGAACCGTTCTGTCACCTCGGCTCTACCATCCTCGCCGGCGGTGGCGGGAAGACGGCGCCGCCAGCGCTGCTCGTGCCTCACCCTCACCGATATCCCGCTGGTGCATACGCATCCGTGCGTATTCAGTGAAGACGAGTTGCCGCTCAGCGGGCATTGGATAACAACGTTATCATAACATATCTCGCGCGGCGCACGCGCGAACCAACACGCGTGGTCAGGCGTGGCCGCCGGTTGCCGTCTGGCGCGGTGCGCGGATGAGGCCCTCCTGCGCGACCGAGGCGATGCGCGTGCCGTCGGTCGTGTACATCTCGCCGAGGATCAGCGCGCGGGCTGCGTGTGCGACCGGGCTCTCGCTCGTGTAGAGCAGCCAGTCGTCGAATCGAGGTGGCCGGTGGAACCAGATCGCGTGGTCGAGGCTGGCCGACCCCCAGTTGGCCCGGCCGATGCCGTGCGGCATGCGTGCCGTGGCAATGAGTCCGCGGTCACTGGCGTACGCCAGCATCGCTGCGTGGACCTCCGGCTCGTCCGGCAGCTCGCCGCGGACGCGCATCCAGACGCGGCGGCGCGGCGTACCGCCGGGCGGCGGGCGGTCGATGTCGGCCGCGCGGATCTCGACCGGGCTCTCCCGCTCCCAGCGCCGGATCATCTCGCGCTGCTCGCGCTGGTCGGGGCGGACGAACTCCCACGGCGGCATCCCCTCAGGCCCGGGCACGGCGGGCGCCGCCTCCTGGTGGGAGATGCCCTCCTCAGGCTTCACAAAGCTGCAAGAGAGGTTGAAGATCGCCTCGCCGGACTGGTAGGCGACCACGTCGCGCGTGGTGAAGCTGCGCCCGTCGCGGATACGATACACGACATAACGGATCGGCACGCGATGTTTGCCCGGCCGCAGGAAGTAGGCGTGCATGGAGTGCAGCGCGCCCTCATCGACCGTGCGATACGCGGCGACGACCGACTGCGCGGCCACCAGCCCGCCGAACAGCCGGAACTGCCCCTCGCCGGCGTCGCCGAGGAAGAGGTCCTGGTCCAGCCGATCGAGGTCGAACTGCTTCAGCAGGCGGTCGAGCGCCGCCGGCTCCATCTCGTCAGTCATCGAAACCGAGTGTATGGGGTGGGAGGGGGAGGCGCGAACCGAGAAGCGCGAGCGGTCGCGCGGAGTGTTTCACGTGAAACATCTGTTCTATTCCCCCCGGATGGCATGGCGGCTTGCCAACCGCCGAAAAGGAGGAAGTGCCGACCAAACGCAACGCGCGGCGGCGGCTACTTATCCCGCTCAGCTCCCGAGCCCAGCGCGGCCTGCGCCGCCGCCAGCCGGGCGATCGGCACCCGGAACGGGGAACAGCTCACGTAGTCGAGGCCGGCGTGGTGGAAGAACTCCACCGACCGCGGGTCGCCGCCGTGCTCGCCGCAGATCCCGAGCTTGAGCGCCGGGCGCGACGCCCGCCCGGACGCGATCGCCTGCTTCATCAATGAGCCGACGCCCTCCTGGTCGATCGTCTCAAACGGGTTGTCCTTCAAGATGCCGATCTCCAGGTAGCGCGCGATGAACTTGCCCTCCGCGTCGTCGCGGCTGCAGCCGAGCGTCGTCTGCGTCAGGTCGTTCGTGCCGAAGGAGAAGAACTCGGCCGTCTTCGCGATCTCACCGGCCGTCAGCGCGGCGCGCGGCAGTTCGATCATGGTGCCGAACTGGTAGGCGATCTGGACGCCGGCCGCGTCCATCTCCTTGCGAGCGGTCGTCTCCAGCAGGTCGCGCAGGTGCGCCAGTTCCGTCTCGAATCCAACGAGCGGGATCATCACCTCCGGCAGTACCTCGATGCCTTCGCCGTGGAGCTTGATCGCCGCCCGAAAGATCGCCTGCACCTGCATGGCGTTGATCTCGGGATAGAGGATGCCGAGGCGGCAGCCGCGCAGGCCGAGCATCGGGTTCTGCTCGCGCGTTGCGTTGACGCTGGCGAGCATCGCCTCCTGCTCGCGCAACTCGGCGCTGCCGGGCGACGTGATGCGCAATCGCGTCACCGCTTCGAGCAGCGCGTCGTGGTCGGGGAGGAACTCGTGCATCGGCGGGTCGATCAGCCGGATCGTCACCGGCTTGCCCGCCATGACGCGGAAGATCGCCTCAAAGTCGCCCTGCTGCATCGGCAAGATCTTTCCGAGCGCGCCGACGTAATGCCCCATCGGCGCCTCCATGTGGCCGCGCACGTCCTGCAAGTGCTGCTCGAGCCGCGCCTTCTTCTCGCCGGTCGCGTTCTCCAGCTCCTTGCTGATGCCGCTGGCCTCCGCCTCGAGCCGCTTGGCGTCCGCGGCGGCGAGCAGCATCTCGCGGACGGCCGGCAGCCGGTCCGGATGGAGGAACATGTGCTCGGTGCGGCACAGCCCGATGCCCTTCGCGCCGAACTCGACGGCCTTCGCCGCGTCGGCGGGCGTGTCGGCGTTCGTGCGCACCTTGAGCCGCGCCACCTCGTCCGCCCAGCGCAGGTACTGGTCGAATTCCGGGAAGATCACCGGCGGGATCGTCGGGATCGCCCCCAGCAGCACGCGCCCGGTCGTCCCGTCAATCGTCAGCGTCTGCTCGTTCTCGATCGTCACGCCGTCGATCGAGAACGAGCGCGCCTCTTCGTCGACCGAGATCGCCTCGCAACCCGCCACGCACGGCTTGCCGAACCCGCGCGCCACGAGCGCCGCGTGGCTGCTCAGCCCGCCGCGCTCGGTCAGGATGCCCTGCGACTCGTGCATGCCCTGCACGTCGTCGGGCGACGTCTCCTCGCGCACGAGGACGACCGCATCGCCCGCCTTGCCACGGTGCGTCGCCTCCTCCGAATCGAAGACCGCGACGCCCGAGGCCGCGCCCGGCGATGCGGGCAGGCCGTGGGCGATCTCGATGAAATGCGGACTGTTGGCGAGCGCGTCCGCGCTGGCTTTCGCCCGCGCTTCGTGAGACATGCCGCGCCACGCGTCGGCCGTGATCGTCTTGACCTCGTCCGACTCCAGCCAGATCACCGCGGGCTTCGATGCGAGCGTGGCGCCGAGACGCCGGGATGCTTCGGAGATCGAAACGGTCTTGACGCGCGGGTCAAGCTGCGGGTGCAGCAACTCGTCGAGCCGCTGCGCCGGCAGGCGCTGGAGCGCTTCCTTCTTTGTGATCAGTCCCTCGTTCGCCATGTCCACGGCGATCTTCACCGCGGAGCGCGCGGCGCGCTTGCCGATGCGGCACTGCAGGAAGTACAGGCGGCCCTTCTCGAACGTGAACTCGACGTCCATCATCTCATGGTAGTGTTGCTCCAGGGTGTCGCAGATGTCCGCGAACTGCTTGTAGAGCGGTGGGTTGTCGCGTTCCAACTGCGCGATGTCAAACGGCGTGCGAATGCCCGCGACCACGTCCTCGCCCTGGGCGTTGATCAGGTACTCGCCGCTGATCTTCTTGTCACCGGTGGATGCGTCGCGCGTGAAGGCGACGCCGGTGCCGGAATCGGCGCCCATGTTGCCGAACACCATCGTCTGCACGTTGACAGCGGTGCCGAGGTCGTGCGGGATCTTCTCGATCTCCCGGTAGCGGAACGCGCGCTCGTTGTTCCAGGAGTTGAAGACGGCGCGGATCGCCAGCTCCAGCTGTTGCATCGGCTCGTCGGGGAAGTCGTTGCCGGTTTCGCGCTTCACGAGCGCCTTGAAGTCCCGCACCACGCCCTTCAGCGCCTCGGCCGTGAGATCCGAGTCCTCCCGCACGCCCGCGGCCTTCTTCGCGTCGTTGAAGATCCCGTCGAACTTCTTCCGGTCCAGCTCCAGCACGATGTCCGAGAACATCATGATGAAGCGGCGGTAGGCGTCGAAGCCGAAGCGCTCGTTGCCGGTGGCGTCGATGAGTCCGCGCAGCGTGGTCTCGTTCAGGCCGAGGTTGAGGACCGTGTCCATCATGCCGGGCATCGAGAACTTTGCGCCGCTGCGCACCGAGACGAGCAGCGGTGCCCCGGCGTCGCCGAAGCGCTTGCCGGACGCCTGTTCCACCGTGGCGAGCGCGGCCCGCACGGCATCCATCAGGCCATCGGGCATCTGCAGTCCGAGCTTCGTGTACGCGTTGCACGCCTCGGTAGTGATGATGAAGCCCGGAGGCACCGGCAAGCCGAGGTTGGTCATCTCGGCAAGGTTCGCGCCCTTGCCGCCCAGAAGGTCCTTCTGGTCCTTGTGCCCTTCGCTGAACAGGTAGACGTACTTCTCCGGCATCATGCTCTCCGTTCGGCCTGGCCCCGACGTACGCGCGGGTGGCGCGTGCGACCGGGGATGCGCGGCGGCTGCTCGCCGCAATCTTCAAGCGTGGGTGTGGCTGTGCTCCAGCGTCGTGATGGGGCGCGATTGCAGGATGTAGAACTGGCCGTCCGCTTCGGCCCATTCGATGTCCTGCGGGCTGCCGTAATGCGCCTCCACCTGCCGCACGATCTGCGCCAGCCTCACGATCTCGTCGTCCGCGAGCTTCGGACGCGTGCGTTGCACGGCCGGCAGGTCGCGCCAGGCGTTCGGCTCAAGACCGCCCGTCGCGGCATATGCCAGCTCCTTCCGCTGCTCGACCACCGTACGCTCCAGCACGGTGAGCGATGCCTTGGCGACTACATACATATCGGGCGTCACCGTGCCTGAGACCAGTGCTTCGCCGAGGCCACGCACGGCCTCGATGACGATCTCGCCCTGCGAGTGCGAGACCGGGTCGCACGAGAATGCGACGCCGGCGCGTGTCGACTGCACCATGCGCTGCACCGGCACCGCCATAGTGCACGCCACGTGGTCGATACCGCAGCGGGCGCGATACGCGATGGCGTGCGACTCGAACAGCGAAGCCCAGCACGCGCGGACGGCCTCCAGCACGTCGCGGGACCCCTCGATGTTCAGAAACGTGCTCTGCTGCCCGGCGAACGACGCGCCTTCCATGTCTTCCGCCGTTGCGGACGAGCGGACGGCGACGAGCCCGCCGCCGAGCTGTGCGTACGCGGCCGTGACGTCTTCCGCACAGGCCGGGGCGGCTGCGTGCGTGGTTATCAGCGATTGTGCGTGTGCGGCGGCCGCGTCGAGTGCGCCGCGGTCGTCAGTGTCGAGCGACGCGAGGAGCGCGGCCAGTTTGCCGGTGAGGTTAGCATCGCGCAGATACGCGCTGTAGGCGTCCGTCGTGACGATGAAGCCGGGCGGGACGGGAATGCCGGCGCGGACGAGTTCGCCGAGATTGGCGCCCTTTCCGCCGGCCCGGCCGACGTCCTCGCGGCCCACATCCTCGAACCAGACGACGGTCTGCGGCGTAGCGCCCAACGAGAACGTGACCTCCGTACCCGAGAGATGCGTTGAAGCGCCGAAGTATACCACCGGGGCGCTTACGCAAACCCCCGCCGCGCTGCGCGATAGCAGGTAGCTCCGTGCTGCCCTACAATCGCCCCGTGGACGACATTGTTACCCCCATCCGCCGCCAGTACCTGGACGTGAAGAGGCGGTATCCGCATGCGATCGTCTTCTTCCGGCTCGGCGATTTCTACGAGACCTTCGACTCCGATGCGGAGTTGTGCGCGCGCGAGCTGGACATAACGCTCACGTCGAAGCCGATGGGCAAGGGCGTGCGCGTGCCGCTCGCCGGCATCCCGTACCACGCCGTCGACGGCTATCTCGCGAAACTCATCGCGAAGGGCTACAAGGTCGCGCTCTGCGAGCAGATCGGCGACCCCGCGATGGCGAAGGGGCTGGTCGAGCGCAAGGCCATGCGCGTCGTCACGCCCGGCACGGTCATCGAGGGGAGCCTGCTCGACGAGCGGGCGAACAACTACCTCGCGTGCCTGGCGCCGTCGCGCCGCGGGCGGGGCGACGACCTGTGGCAGCGCGACGCCGGCTTTGCCTACGTCGACGTCAGCACCGGCGAGTTCGTCGCGGGCACGCTCTCGGGCGATCAGGCGGCAGCCGAGCTCGCGCGCATCCGCCCGGCGGAGGTGCTGCTCCCGGACGGCGTCGAGCCGCCGGACTGGCTCGATGCCGCGCTCAACGTGACGCGCATCGAACCGCTGTGGTTCGACCACGAACTCGCGACCGTCACCGTCCAGGAGCACTTCCGCGTCGCCTCACCCGAGGCATTCGGGATCGATCGCGCCTCGCCCGCGGTGGCCGCATGCGGCGCCACGCTCATGTACCTGCGCGAGAACCAGGCGGCGAGCGCCGCGCTCGTCACGTCGATCCGCGCGCATCGTGCCGCCGAATACGTCGGGCTCGACCCGCACACGATGCGCAACCTGGAGCTGTTCACATCCGGCCGCGACCTTCGCCGCGAGGGCTCGCTCCTCGCGACGCTCGACCTGACCTCGACGCCGATGGGGGCACGGCTGCTACGGCGCCGCCTCGGCCAGCCGCTGGTGGACATCGCGGCGATCGACCAGCGCCTGGACGGGGTGGCGTACTGCCACGAGAGCGCGCTGCGGCGCACGCGCCTGGCCGAACTGCTGCGGGCTATGCCGGATCTGGAGCGGCTGACAGGGCGCATCGTCGCCGGCTCGGCACAGCCTCGCGATCTCGTCGCGCTGAGGCGTGGCCTGGAGTTGGTGCCCGAGCTCCGGGCGGCGCTTGGCGAGGGACAGCCAGCGCCGGAGGGCGGGTTCGATGCACGCATCGCCGAGATTGCCGGGCGGCTGAGGTCGTGCGATGACGTGGTGGCGGCGATTGCGCAGGCGATCGATGACGAGCCCGGCGCGACGCTGGACGCGGGGAATGTCGTGCGCCCCGGATTCTCGGAAGAGCTGGACCACCTGCGGCTCATCACGCGTGATGTGCGGCGCTTCCTGTCCGAGCTGGAGACGGGCGAACGCGAACGCACCGGCATCAAGTCGCTCAAGGTCGGCTACAATCGCGTCTTCGGCTACTTCATCGAGGTCAGCAAGGCCAACGTCGCGCTCGTGCCGGAGCATTACGAGCGGCGGCAGTCGCTCGTCAACGCCGAGCGCTACGCGACGACGCAACTCCGCGAGTACGAGAGCCAGATCCTGCACGCGAAGGAGCGCGCCGAGGAGATGGAGGCGGCGATCCTCCGGCAGGTCTGCGCGCAGGTCGCCGCGGCGGCTGCACAGGTGCTCGCCACGGCGCGGGCCGCCGCCGAGCTCGATGCCGCGTGCGCGCTGGCGGAGGCCGCCGCGCGCTTCGGCTACGTCCGACCTCAGCTCAACGACAGCGACACCATCGCAGTCCGCGACGGGCGCCACCCGATGGTCGAGCGCTCGCTGTCGGCCGGCGCGTTCGTGCCGAACGACACGGAGATGTCGTCCGAGGCCGCGCAGATCATGATCCTCACCGGGCCGAACATGGCAGGCAAGTCGACGTACCTGCGCCAGGTCGCGATCATCGTGCTGATGGCGCAGTGCGGCAGCTTCGTGCCGGCGTCCGCCGCATCGATCGGCGTCGTCGATCGCGTGTTCACGCGCGTCGGCGCGGGCGACGACCTCACCTCCGGCCAGTCCACGTTCATGGTGGAGATGATCGAGACGAGCGCAATCCTGCACAACGCGACCTCCCGATCGCTGCTGATCCTCGACGAGATCGGCCGCGGAACGAGCACCTACGACGGCATGGCGATTGCGCGATCCGTCGTCGAGTACCTGCACAACCGCCCGGGGCTGCAGGCGAAGACGCTGTTCGCCACGCACTACCACGAGCTCGTCGACCTGGCGCAGCACCTGCCGCGCGTGCGCAACTGCAACGTCGCGGTGGCGGAGGAGGCCGGGCGCATCGTCTTCCTGCGCCGCATCGTGCCGGGCGGCGCCGACCGAAGCTACGGCGTCCACGTCGCCGAGCTGGCGGGGCTGCCGAAGGCGGTGGTGCAGCGAGCGCGCGAGGTGTTGCGCGAGCTCGAGGCGAGCGGCGAAGGGCGCGCAACCACGGTGACGTCGCCCCAATTGTCGCTGTTCGCCGCCACGCCTCCGGACGACGGCCTGCGGCGCGATCTCGCCGCGATCGACGTGGACAGCCTGTCGCCGCTGGAGGCGTTGACGCGTCTGTACGAGTTGCGCGACCGTGCGCGTGAAGGCATCACCGAGGAGGCGCCATGAACAACGGCATCTTCAGCGAGCGGCAGGTGCGTTTCCTGCGCAAGCCGCGCATCGGCCGCCTTGCCACGCTGCGCCGGGACGGCTCGCCGCACATCGCGCCCGTCTGGTACCGATTCGAGGACGGTGCGTTGCTGGTGCTAACGGGCCGCGGTTCGGTGAAGCACCGCAACATCGAGCGCGACCCGCGCGTGGAGTTCTGCATCGACGACGAGCGCCCGCCGTACCACACCGTCATCGTCCGTGGCCGCGCCACCGTCCACGAGGCGCCGGGCGCGGAGTGGCGCGAGGCTCTCGCCATCCACTATCTCGGCGAAGAGGGCGGCAATCGGTACGTGCGGCAGAACGCCAGCGTCGGGAATGAGGTCCTCCTACGTATCGAGCCGGAGCGCGTCCGCGGCTGGTGAATTGCCGCTACGGCATGCCCGGATACTGCTGGAGCAGCGGATCGAAGCGCTCGCCGCCCGCCACCTGGAGGTCGACACGGTTGCCCGCGGACTTGATGCGCGGCAGCGACGTCGTGGTTGCGAAGATCGTGACGCCCCGTGCGTCCCGCGCTGTGATCGTCATGGGCTGCCACCGATCCAGCGGCACATCGTGGCGCAATTCGCCATCGGCGGGCACTTCGAACGGCTCGCGCTCGTTGACCGCAACGAAGAGCGGCTGGGCGGACGGGTTGACGAACGCGACGGTCGTCGTCATCGCCGGCTTGCAGGCGATCGCAGCGGCGCCGAGGACAAGCAACATGACGGTCGCGGCGAGCAGGTTGGCGCGCAAACAGGTTCTCCCCACAAGGTCTCCCGCGCCAATTGTCGTCGTTTGCTGGTGCGATCTGAACAGTCGCCGGAGCTGTTGTCAGCGGGGAGGGGCAGCCTAGCTTCTCGTGGTGCCGGCTGCGCCGATGCGGTACTGCGGCTTTAGCGCCTTGAGCATGTTGACGCGTCCGGCGCCCGCCCAATCGGGGCGTTCTCCGGCCGGCACCGGATCGGCGGACGCCCGGATGATGCTCATGACGACGTCGGGCTTCAGCGTCGGCGTGCGCGACAGCATCAGGGCGACGAGCCCGGTGACCTGCGGCGCGGCGAACGACGTGCCGGCGCCGACCGCGTACGGGCCGGTTTGCAGGCACTTCAGGAAGACCTGGCAACTCGATTTCGGCACCGTTCCGACGATGCCCTGGCCGACCGCTACGACATCGACTTCGGGCCCGGTGGTGGAGAACGCCGCCCGCTGATCGGGATTGGCGGACGCGGCTGCGCCGACCGCGATGACGTTCGCGTAGCGCGCCGGGTAGTTGACGCCGCTGCTGGCCGTGTTGCCGGTGGCGGCGACGATCACCGCGCCGTAGTCATCGTGCGCGGCGCGGACAGCCTCGCGGACGATGGCGGAGTCCACGGGACCGCCCAGGCTGATGTTCAGAACCCGGGCGCCGATCCGCGCTGCGTAGAGGATGCCCTGCGCGACCGCGAGCGTATCGCCGTCTCCGTTGCAGTCGAGCACCTTCACCGGGACGATCGTCACGCCGCGCGCGACGCCGACCATGCCCTGGCTGTTCGCGTTGGCGGCGATGACGCCGGCGACGAACGTGCCATGGCCAAGGTCATCGCGCACGTTGCCGTTGAGGCTCCCGCTGCACCCGGTCGAGGGATCCTCGATGAACGAGCAGCCGTTGATGTCGTCGATGCATCCGTTGGCGTCGTCATCGACGCCGTTGTTCGCCGTCTCGTTCGGGTTGACCCAGACCCGGCCCTGCAGGTCCGGGTGGGAGAGGTCGATGCCGGTGTCTACGACCGCCACGAGGGTCGTGGCGGCGCCCTTCTCGATGTCCCATGCCTCCGGCGCGTGGACGGCCTGCAGGTAGGGCGATTGCCTTGCGTAGAGCGGGTCCGCCGGCAGGTCGGCGCTGGTCATGGCCCATGCAGGCTCGACGAATTCCACACCGGGCCGGGAGCGGAACTGCGTCACGGCCCGAGCTGTGCTGACGCCTTCCGGCGGCCTGAGGCGGAGCGCGCGAAGGGCGCTCGCGCGTGCCGTGACGGTGTATCCCTTGCTGGTGGCGTAGGCCGCCACGCGGTCGAGATCGTCGCTGCGGCGCGCGCGGACGATAATGCTGCTGGGATCGCGCATGGACGCTGGTGCCTGGCTCGCGCTCGGATTGGACGAAGCGGCGCTGCCGTCGGTGGTGATGCGGAACGTGCCCGCGAGCGCAATTGCCGTGACGAGCGTGACCGCCGTGAAGCGCTTGAGTCTCCGAACGTTGCGCCCAGGCCTGCCCACGGGGCTCTCCTCACATGCGCGCCGCAACCACAGCGGGCCGAGCATAGCACGAAATGGCGCGGCGCGCGCTGGTCCCGGGACCAGCGTGATACAATTCGACCCGGAGGCCCTCTTTGACGATCCGCATCCTGGCACCGCATGAGGCGGCGAAGATAGCGGCTGGTGAAGTCATCGAGCGGCCAGCTTCCGTCGTCAAAGAACTCATCGAGAACTCGCTGGACGCCGGCGCCACACGGATCTCCGTCGAGATCCGCGAAGGTGGCCTCGCGCTGATCCGCGTCGCCGACGACGGCTGCGGCATCGAACCGGGGGAACTGCGCCTGGCGTTCGAGCGCCACGCGACGAGCAAGGTCGCCGCTGAAGAGGACCTCTGGCGCATCGCTACCCTCGGGTTCCGCGGCGAGGCGCTCCCGAGCATCGCCGCCGCGGGCGAGGTGGAGTTGCTGGCCCGCGTCGCCGGCAACGACGTGGGCGCGCGGATCAGGCTGCGTGACGGTGAGGTCATCGAGGAGGGTTCCGGCGCGACTGCGCCCGGGACGACGTTCACCGTGCGCCGGCTGTTCTCGTCGCAGCCGGCGCGTCTCAAGTTCCTGCGTGCGCCCGGCAGCGAGGCGACGCAGGTGTCCTCAGTGCTCGTGCACTACGCCATGGCGTACCCGGAAGTGAGATTTGAGCTGGTCGTCGATGGCAAGCCTGCCCTCCAGACGAACGGGAGCGGCCGCCTCATCGATGCCGTCGCCGCAGTCTACGGCGCCGATGTGGCGGCGGCCGCGATCGAGATCGACGTGCCGCCGGCGAACGAGGGCGAAGCGGGCGTCCGAGGGGTGGTGGTGGAGCCGAGGTTGCACCGCTCCTCGCGCAACTACATCGGCCTGTACGTGAATCGGCGCTGGGTGAAGAACCGCGCGCTGACGTTCGCGGTTGAGGAGGCGTACCAGGGCATGCTGCCCGTCGGACGCCGGCCCATCGCTGTGCTCGACCTGCACATCCCGCCCGAGGACGTCGACGTGAACGTGCATCCGACCAAAGCCGAGGTGCGACTGCGGCGCGAGCGGGAGGTGTTCGGCCTGCTGCAACGCGCCGTGCGGCGCGCGTTGACGGAGCAGGGGACCGTGCCCGCAGCGACGTCGTCGCTCTGGGGCGGCGCGCAAACGCAGGCACCGCGCCCGCCGCTGACGCTGCAAGCGCAGCCGGTGCAGCCGCCGCTGGCGCGTCCGCTGCCATCGCACGAAGCCGAGGGCGCGGCAGCGGCGCCAACGGTCGATCGCCTGCCGATGCTGCGGCCGGTCGGTCAGGTCGCCAACCTGTACGTCGTCGCCGAGGGCCCGGAAGGCGTGTACCTCGTCGACCAGCATGCCGCGCACGAGCGTGTGCTTTACGAGCGCTTCCTGGCGGCGGCGCGGGCGTCGCGGCCCGACGTGCAGCCGCTGCTGGAGCCGCTGACACTGGAACTCAGCGCCCCCCACCGCGCGCTGCTCGGCGAGCACGCGGTGGCGTTCGAGCGGCTCGGATTCGAAATCGAGCACTTCGGCGATGCCGCCTATGTGGTGCGTGGCGTGCCGGCAGCAATCGCCGGCGATGATCTCGCGCGGCATATCGCCGAGCTCTTCGACCGCATGGGGCGCGATGACGTGGCGGACACCGCCGCTGAACCGTCGCATCGCGTGGCGGCCTCGCTGGCGTGCCATGCCGCGGTGCGCGCGGGCATGTCGATGAGCGAAGTGGAGCAGCGTGAACTGCTGCGCCAACTCGAGGCGTCGGAAGCCCCGCGCACGTGCCCCCACGGTAGGCCGACGATGGTGCACCTCGCCGCCGACGCCATCGCACGCGAGTTCCGCCGGCGGTAGCCGGGCGGCCGAGCGCGGCGCAAGCGCGGCACGGCGCGCATCCCGTTTAGCTGTGCGGTGTGGAGCCTACTTCGCGCCGGCGAAGACGGACCGTCGCGCCTGCCAGGCGAGGAATCGGGTGAGGGCGAGCGATGCGTCGGCGACGCTGCTGTACGTCGGCAGGCCGTGCTCCGCGCACTTTTCCTGGAACGCGATTGTGGCCTCCATCCCGACGCCGCTGGTCGGCGTGCGCGCGACGCAGATGATCGGCTTTCCGGCCTCGCGGCAGAGTTCGCCGAGGGCATTGGCCTGCTTCGTGGCCTGCTCGACGATATCGGGCATGCCCGACCGGTTCGGCCCCCACCCCCAGCTCGTGTGGTAGAGGATGAAGTCGATGTTCGGCGCCTCCGCCACGATGCGGATGGTGTCCAGCATTGCCTTCAGTCCGTCCGGGCCCCAGCCGACGCTCGTGTCTACGGGGTTTCGCACGCTCGTACCAGCCGTCGGCGTGAAGTCGCGGAGCTTCTGCTGGATATCCTCCGGAAGCGCGGGCATCTCGAGGCCCGCCGTGCCGATCTCGTCTGACGCCAGCACGCTGTAACCGCCGCCGCCGCCAACGATACCGGCGCGCTGCCCGCGCAGCGATGGGAGGTACCTGTACGTGACGGTCAGGTCCACCAATTCGCTCATCCGATCGACGCGCACCGCGCCCGCCTGGCGGACCGCGGCGTCGAAGATCTGCAGCGAACCCGCAAGGCTGCCCGTGTGGGAGTTCGCCGCCCGTGTGCCGGCTTCGGACCGGCCACCCTTCAGGATGACGACCGGCTTCACAGCGGCGGCCTTCCGCAGCGCCCGCAGAAAATGCTGTCCGTCCTTGAGCCCCTCGATGTAGCAGGCGATCACCGCCGTCTCCGGATCCTCGGCGGCGTACTCCAGGAGCTCGGACTCGCGGACGTCCGAGCCGTTCCCGTAGCTGACGACCTTGCTATAGCGCAGGCCGCGCACCGCGCCGGTGCGGCAGAACTCGCCCGCGTTGGCGCCGCTCTGTGAGAGCAGCGCTACCGGCCCGGGTTCGGGCGGCAGGAACGGCATGAACGAAAGGCCGCCCGAAGGCGCGTAGAGCCCCATGCAGTTCGGACCGATGACCCTGATTCCGAACGCCTTCGCCCGCGCCAACACGCGCGCCTCCAGCGCGGCCGCCTCTTCGTCGCCGGTCTCGCTGAAACCGGCGGTGAAGAAGTGCAGCACCTTCACATGCTTCTCGCCGCAATCCTCGACGAGCTGCTCGACGAAGCGAAGCGGCACGCTGGAGATGACGTGGTCGACATCGCCGGGGATCTCGGTCAGGCGCGGATAGCACTTAAGCCCGGAGATCTCCTCCGCCTTCGGGTTCACCGGGTAGAGCTGGCCCTGGAAGTCCATCTCCTTGATCGCGGTCATGAACGAGCCGGGCCCCTCCTGCGTCGATGCGCCAACGACGGCGATCGAGCGGGGATGGAACATGTAGTCGAGTGCGGCGTAGCTGCCTTCAGGCACGGTGCTATCTCCACGTGGTGCGCGCCCGGCACCGGGTCGCGCCGCTGGCGAGACACAAGACGAGGGCCCGGAGGCCCGAGGCACTCTAGCAACGCCTCGATCCTCGGGCAATCGGTTGAGCGGACCCTTAGGGCCCTATCAGGGAGTAGGGCGCCCCGTCCGGGTGAACGCGGTCTACCGAAATCCAGATTCACGAGGCCTCATGTGCACCCCTAAGGGTGCCGACCATTCTCCAGTTGGCAGGCTCGATCCCCCTAAGGGGATCACCGTACTGGGGGCGTACCTCATGGCGGGTGAATCCCGATCGTCCATCGTTCAGCGCGTGGGTTCCGAGCCCGTCCGTGCGGCGGCGCTGCGGATCGGCGCGATCATCAGCATCGCGGCGCTGGTCGCGTTCGCGATGTACGCGGTGGCTTCCGCAGGCGATGCGTCGGCCCATGGCAGCGCCGCCGAGGCGGACGCGCCGGCGCGCCGCGATCCGTCGGTGCTCAGGGGGTTCGCCCTCGTACCGGACTTCTCGGCATCGGACGGGCGGACCATCGGCGACATCGCGAGGTTCGCCGAAGCGGCCGGCCAGCCGAGCGCCACGCCATCGCCTACGGCGACCGCCACGGCGCTGCCGCCCACGGCGACCATACCAGCTCCCACGCCGGCCGTGCCGCCCGTCACGCCGGCCGCCCGGCCGCAGGCGCCTGCACCGCCTCCGCTGCCCACCTCGACGCCCGCGCCCGCGGCAGCATCTGCTCCCTGGGGGCTCGATACGTCGCCGATGGACGCGTACTCGCGTGCGCTATTCGAGGCGACAAACGGTCGCCGCATTGCCAGCGGGCTGCCACCTTTGCGGGTTAATGGCTACCTCATCGGCATCGGCCGCATCCGGTCGCAGGATATGGCAGCGCACAACTACTTCGCGCACGTGAGTCCGGTGACCGGCGACAACGCCTTCACGCTCATGGACGCCCACGGCGTGCCGTACGGCTGGGCCGGTGAGAACCTGGCGAAGAACAACTACCCGGATGCGGACACCGTGTCGGTGGCCGACAACGCGCTCTGGAACAGCCCGCCTCACCGAGAGAACATCCTGAACGCCAACTACACGGACATGGGGATCGCTCTCGCCGTGGACGGAAGCGGCATGAAGTACTTCACGATCATCTTCGCTGGCCCGCCCTGATCCGGCCCAGGCAGCGGTCAGTCCGCAGGCTCAAAGCCGCCAGGGAAACTGGGCGGCTTTGAGATCCCGCCGTCTGGCCCGCCCGGTGTCCTTGCGGCGCGATCCTGGGGCTGCGGGCTATGCGGCGAGTCCGCCCAACCGGCGGACGTTCGTTGGGCCGTGCTCCTGCATCGAGACGAAGTAGGACTGGCATGCCGCGTCGAGGTGCCGGCGCGTGAACGCGGGTACCTCGCCGTGATACGCGCAGATGTCCGCAATCAGATCAGCGATGTCGCGCGGGTGGCATCCCTTGAAGCCGCGATCGGTGCGGTCGTAGTAGTGCTCAACGAGATGGCGTGCCGCTTCGGGGTCCAGCGGCATCTCGCGCTGCTGGCAGACACGCGCCAGGATATCCAGGAATTGCTCGCGCGACGGGTCCGGGATCTCGATCTTGTGGCGGATCCGCCGGAAGAACGCCTCGTCGCCGAGTTCGGAGGGACGAAGGTTCGTCGAGAAGATCAGGAGCACGTCGAACGGGACTTCGACCATATCGCCCGTGTGCAGCGACAGGTGATCGACGCGCTCTTCCATCGGCACGATCCAGCGGTTGAGCAGTTCTTTGGGCTGGATCATCTGGCGCCCGAAGTCGTCGACGATCAGGATGCCGCTGTTCGCCTTCCATTGCAGCGGCGCGATGTAGAACTGTGATTGTGCCGAGTAACGGAGCTCAAGTTCCTTGAGCGTGAGCTCGCCCCCCGCCGCGATCATTGGCCGGCGCGAGACCACCCATCGGCGGTCCCGGCGCCGCTCCGAGCCGTTGCCGCTCATCTCGCCGCCGCGTCGCTCCATCTGCTTCTCGGCGGGGATCTCCTGGTGCACGCGCTGGTCGAACAACTTCACGATGATGCCGTTGAGGTCGACTGCGTAAGGGATCAGCACTTCACCCGGCAGCATGCGGCCGATAGCATTCGTGATCGTGCTCTTGCCGTTGCCGGAGCCGCCATAGAGCAACATCGAGCGTCCGGAGTTCACCGCAGGGCCGAGCGCGGCCCCCACCGCGTCGTCCAATACCAGGTGGGAGAGGGCGGTGGCGACTGACTCGGGCGAGATGCGCACCGTCCGGACGGATTGCCGGCGCAGCACCTCGAGGTACACCTCGAACGGAACAGGCGCCGGGCCGATGTACTGGTTACGCCCCAGGGCTTCTTCGGCCTTCTCGAGCCCCTTGCTGGAAAGGGAGTACTGGTACAGCTGTTCCCCCATGCCGGAGCTTCCCACGACTTCGGCCAGTTGCTCCCGCTTGAGGAAAGCCAGCACCTCGTCGATCACAGGAAAGCCGAGCGCGAGCTGCGTGGCGACCTGCCGCGCGGCCGGGCGGCCTGCGAAGTAGATCGACTTCACCACCAGGTCGAGGATCATCGAGAAATCGAGGCCGGTTTCCTCAATCGTCTGCGGCTGCGCTACGAATGGTGCGGCGCTGTTGCCTCCGCTGTCATCATGCACGCCGTTGCCGTTGTGGCCGGCTTGCGAGCCAAGCGAGTTGCGCAGGCCACCAGAGATGTCGGTGGTCATGCTCGGCTCCGGGGGATGCGTGCGTCGCTCACTGCGTCTCCTGGCGGGGTGCCAGCTGGTGATCCCGTTGCCCGGTCGCACGGAGACGGAAGAGCGGCGGCTCCCCCGTATCCTCCGATAGCAGTATCGGCCGGGGTTCGCAAAGCTGCAGCCGCACCGATGCGAACATCGTTACAGCGGCGATGCCGCGCAAAGAAGGGGAACATCCAGCGAGGAAGGGGGTAGAAACGGGTTGGGGCCAGGGGACGCCAGCCAGGCCCCGCCTCCTGAACGCGCGTCCCCTGGGCCCGTAGCCCCAAACTTGGACTTCCGCCCGGAGGCGAAAGCGACAACTCGTCGCGCGCCAGCGAGCGCGCGGGTGTTAGACAAGTGACTTGCGTGCCCGCGTCCTTGCCTGGCTCGCTGCGCCGCTCAACGCGGCAATAATTCCGTCGATACTGATCGTGAAGCGTGCGTCCGACGGGCTCCACCTGGCGCCTCACGACGCCGCCCGAAGGTGGCACGATTCTGCCACTGGCTGTGCCGCCTGTCAAGTGGCTGCGCATCCAAACCTTACACCTAAATCGAGGCAGCCGAGCGGACACTTGACAATTCGGGCGTAGGCCGGCCCCGGAGGGGTCCCGGCGGCAGGAGGCAGGATGCAATTCAGGCGGGGACTCGCTGTTGCGGCGGCGGCGCTGGCGCTGGCGCTTGTGAGCGCCTGGCCGGCGGCGCGCGCGCAGCAGCCAGCGACGCTGCGAACCGCCGTAGTGAATGTGTCCGATGACGCCTATCCGAACGCCCGGGCGGTCGTGAACGTCGAAGACACGTCCGGCGCCGACCTCAATGACCTCACGGTTCAGAACTTCACCGTCGCCGTCGATGGCAAGCCGGCCAGCGTCGTCTCCGCCGAACTCGCATCGAGTAAGAGCCTTCCGCTCGACCTCGTGCTGGTGGTCGATGTGAGCGGGAGCATGGCGGGCGAGGCAATCGCCCGCGCCCGCGAAGCAGCGCAGGCCTTTGTTGCCGGTCTGGCGCCGGAAGATCGGGTCGCTATTCTCACGTTTGCGGATGAAGTTCGGCCCGTGGTCGACTTCACAGTCGATCGCGCACAGGCACAAATGGCCATCGACGCGCTCGTCGCTCAGGGCAACACAGCTCTCTACGAGGCGACACAGGCGGCGGCGCTCAAGGCCGCCACGTCGACCGCCAGCCGCCGCGCCATCGTGCTCCTCAGCGACGGTGCACAGGATGGTGTTGCGGTCACCGTGACGCGCGAGCAGGCGTTGGCTGCGGCAGCGGGCGCCGGTGTGCCCTTCTTCACGCTCGGCGAAGGCACGAAGATCGACCGCGATTACCTGCAGCAACTGGCAGGCGTGTCGAACGGCCGCTACCTGGAAGCACCCAACCCCAGGGACCTGAACGCGCTCTACGCCGGCGTCGGCAAGCTCTTGCGCAGCCAATACGTCGTGACGTTCGATGCGTCCGCGGCCAGCGCAGCCGGGTCCGCCATCGAGATCGAGCTGCGCAGCGGCGGCGCGGCGGCGAAGGCGTCGGCGGCGTACAAGCCCGGAGCGGGCTTCGCACCGGCGCCGCCCGTGATCGAAGGCCTGCGGGCCGGTGAGTCCGTGTCGTCCGCCCGCACCATCACCGCCAGCGTCGGTGGCGCGGCGGTCGAGCGCGTGGCGTTCCTGGTGGACGGCGTCAACGTCTTCGATACGACGACATCGCCATACGAGTACACGTTCGAGCCCGCGCGCTTCGACGACGGAGCCCACACCATCACGATCGCGGTCCATTTGGCCGGCCGCACGACCGAAGCGAGCGTGGCGTTCTCGTCGGCGAAGCCGCCCGCGGCCGTCACTGGTGAAGGGCTGCCGCTCCTGCCGATCGCGGGCGGTGGCGTCGCGCTGTTGCTGCTTGTGGTTCTGCTGGCGGCGGTGACGCGGCTGCGCACGATGCCAGGTAATGGCCAAGACGACGGGGCTCTCGCGGACCGCGTGATTCCATTTGGCAAGCGCCGCGAGTCGCTGTTGCCCGTGGACGAGGGCGTGGGCGACGATCCACCCGCGCCCGAGACCGTCGGGGAGTTGTTGGGGCTGTTGATCTCACGATCTGGACCTGATGTCGGTACCGAGTACGGCGTCGGCGGCACCCCGGTCAGTATTGGCTCCGCGGCACGCTGCGGCGTGCGCGTCAATGATGCCGACATGGGCGGCGAGGAAGCGCGCATCTGGATCCGCAAAGGTCGCCTGATGGTGCACAAGATGACAAAGCTGACGACGATGGTCGTCGAGGGTGCCAGCGGCGGTTGGGAGATCCTCGATGACGGCGACACGTTCGACATCGGCCAGCACAAGTTCCAGTTCCGGCTGATCCCGGAGCCGCGCCCCGAGCGCGCCAGCGGCGATATTCCCAACGTCCTGCGCGATCCGGAGGGTGCACCGCGGATCGTCACGCCGCAGCAGGCCTCCGGCGCCATGCCGGTACCCGAGGCGCGCCGGTCCAGCCTCTCCGACTTGATGCCGCGGGCCGACTGATCCCCTCCTCGCGCTCGTAAGAGTTTCCCGGTTCACCCGTCTACCCCTCAAGCAGCGTCAGCAGTTTGCCGATTCTCATTGGGACATCAGGGAATCCCCGTAGGGGAACACGCTCGGATAACGCGTGAGGCTCCCTCCCGATCCCGACAGGCGGACAGCCGGCAGCTTGGGGAGTGGAACACGGTATGGTCAGCGCCAACTCCGCGATACCGCGAGCGAACGACGACACCGCTATCGTCCTGCGGGCGATCCAGAAGGACCAGGATGCCTTCGGCGAGCTGTATGACCGGCACGCCGTGCGCGTGTACCGCCACATCTACTACATGGTGGGCAACGCTGCCGAGGCCGAAGACCTGACGGCGCAGACGTTCTTGCGGGCGTGGGAGGCCATCGGCCGGTACCAGGTGCGCGGCGCGCCGTTCGTCTCCTGGCTGCTCCGCATCGCCCACAACCTCGGCGTCAGCCACCTGCGCTCCAAGCGGGAGTCCTCGCAGCTTCACGACGGCATCGTCGACGACAAGACGCGGCGCGATCCGGAGTCTGCCTACGAGGTGACAGCGGAAGAGGAACTGGTGCGGGAGGCGATCCTGAGGCTGCGCGAAGAGCAGCGGCAGGTCATCATTCTCCGCTTCATCGAGGATTTAGATTACCGCGAAGTGGCCGAGATTATTGGCAAGAGCGTCGCGGCTATCCGCGTCATCCAGCATCGTGCGCTGAATTCGCTCCGCAAGCAGATGAAGCTGTTGGACCCCGCCGTGTAAGGGCCCTTGGGGCGGCGGCGGGTGAACGCGGGCGAACGCGCCGGACCGGGATCAGGGCCCGGGCCGCGCGGTACGGCAAATCGCCATGAGCGACCGGATTGGTCGTAAAGCAGGGCTCGGCCAAGCCGATACCTATACAGGCTTAGTGGCCCGACGGGCCGGAATCCGACGTGGGAGAAAACACCATGGCACGAACTGTTGCCGGATCAGCGCCGGGACGGACGAACCGCAAGTTCCTTATTGTCGCGCTTCTGTTCGGAGCGCTGACGGCGGCGTTGTTCTACGCCCTGACGGCGCGGGACAGCGGCGAGCCCGCCAGCGCCGTCTCGGCAGGCGACGTGCAGGTGGTGGTGGCGCGTGTGCCGATCAGGCAGCGCACGACCATCACGGCCGACATGCTGCAAGTCAAGAGCATTCCGCTGAATGCCAAGATCGACGGCGCCTACGCCAGCATCACCGATGCTGCCGGCAAAGTCACCAAGTTCCCGATCGCCGTCAACCAGCAAGTCGTGACCGCCTCTGTCGTCGATGTGGCGAAGCCGGTGACGGACGCCGCACTGTCGTACGTCATCCCGACGGGCCGGCGCGCCATGTCGATCCAGGCGTCGCAGCTTTCGAACGCGGGCGGCCTGATCCTCCCCGGCGACTATATCGACCTCGTCTGGATCTGCTGCACGGACCGCTCGGTGGCGACCAAGACGCTGCTCCGCAACGTCCAGGTGGCCGCCATCGCGCAGACGCTTGTGAACAGCGGGCCCGTAGGAGCCGCGGCTGGAAGCAGCGACGCGCCCGTGCCGGTCGACGCCGGCCAGCCGCTGCCAGATGCGGTGACGATGACGCTGCTGCTCTCGCCGACGGAGGCGCAGCAGTTGTTCCTGGCCGAGCAGACCGGCAAGCTGCGCGCCATTCTTCGCAACGTCGGCGACCAGGACTTGGTCGACACGCCGGTGACGCTGATCACGGAGATTGTGCCCGTCGAGGCGTTGAAGGCGCTGCCGGCGGAACTCAGGCCCGAAGGGTACAAGCAGTAGCATCGTCCGCCCGTGCGGACGCCAGCCGGAACGAACGCCAAACCGTAGGAGACGTAGCCCATGGCGCGCAACCCTGAAATCGTCACAGTGGACCCAGACCTGGGCAGCCGGGCCGAGACGAAGCGTGCCGTCCAAATCGCCCACTTCACGGTGATCGGCGAGTCTGGCTACGGTGTCGAAGCCGTAACGGTGGCGAGGGAGACGCCTCCGGACGCGTTCCTCGTTTCGTTCGAGGAACCGGTCGCCCTCGCCTTGCAAACGATCGAGGCGCTGGCTGATGCCGTGCCGAACGCTCCGACGATCGTCTACTCGTCGCTCGCCGATGCGAACTCCGTCCGGCGGGCGATGGTGGCGGGCGCGCGGGATTACATCATCAAGCCGCTCAAGCCTGAAGACCTTAGCCGCGCGGTCTACGGAGTGTTGGAGCAGGAAGAGCGGAAGCGCCTGCGCGCGGATGGCGCGCCGTCCGATGCGGCAGCGCGCGGCACCGTGATCACCGTGTTCGGCGCCAAGGGCGGCATCGGCAAGACCACGATCTCGACGAACCTGGCGACAACGCTGGCGAAGATCACCGGCGCCAACGTCTGCTTGCTGGACATGGACACGCGATTCGGTGATGTCGCGATCATGATGGACGTCGCGGTCGAAGCAAGCATTGCCGACGTGGCGCGCCGTATCGACGAAATCGACCGCGACAAGATCCGCGACTACCTCGTCAAGCATCACAGTGGCGTCTCGATCCTGCCGGCGCCGTTGCACCCGACCGAATGGCGCAACATGACGCCCCAGCACATCGAGAAGATCGTGGACCTGCTCGCGCAGACGCACGACTACGTCGTCATCGATACCCCGGGCACGTTCAACGAACTGATCGCCGCCACGCTCGAGATGGCGAATTTGATCCTGCTCGTCACCAGCATGGACATCGCGAGCATCAAGGACACGGCGCTCGCACTCGAGATGCTGCGAGCCGCCGCGGTGTCCGAGGATAAGGTGAAGCTCACCATCAACCATTCGACCGCCGCGAACAGCCTGCGCGAGGAAGACGTATCGCGCGTGCTGGAGTACGACGTGTTCTGGCGAATCCCGCACGACCTGAGCGTCTCCAGCAGCACGCAACTCGGGCAGCCGATCGTAGTAGCGAAGCCGTACGCGCGGGTCTCCCGGTCGATCATCGACCTCGCCCACGCGCTGACCGGAACCCGGCAGGAGAAGCGTGGATTCCTTGACCGCTTCCTCGGCCGTTCCGCCTAGACATAGCCCGGGAGGACGGAACAGATGAGTCAATTCCAATGGCAGTCGCGCAAGCCGCCGGCGAGTGGCGGCGGCACGGCAGCGTTCAACCGCCCGGGACAGATGTCTCAGAACGTCGTCGCGCTCAACGAACTGAAGTTCACCCTTCACCAGCGCCTGATCGAGGAGCTTGATCCGAACAAGCTGGAAGGGCTGGGCAAGGAGAAGGCACGCGAGGCCGTCGAGCAGGCGGCCCGCACGCTTGTCGCCCAGGAGATGCCTGGGATCGTCGGCACCACCCGCGACGAACTCGTCTCCGCCGTGGCGGACGAGGTGCTGGGCTTCGGACCGCTTGAGCCGCTGCTCCGCGACCCGAGCATCTCGGAAGTCATGGTGAACGCGCCGGACACGACCTTCTACGAGAAGGAGGGCCGCCTGTACCTCAGCTCCGTCCGCTTCCGCGACGACCAGCACATCATGCGCATCGTCGAGCGCATCGTCGCGCCTCTCGGACGCCGCGTCGATGAATCGTCGCCGATGGTGGACGCCCGCTTGCCCGATGGCTCGCGTGTCAACGTCATCATCCCGCCCGTCGCGCCGAAGAGCCCGACGATCACGATCCGGAAGTTCCGCACCGACAAGATGACGATCAACGATCTCGTCGCGACGGGTGCGCTGACGAACGATCTGGCGGAGTTCTTTCGCGCCTGCGTGGCGGCGAAGCTCAACATCATCATCTCCGGCGGCACTGGCTCCGGTAAGACGACGATGCTCAACGCGCTATCGGCGTTCATCCCGGACACCGAGCGGATCGTCACGATCGAGGACCCGACGGAGCTCCAGCTTCAGCAGGGGCACGTAGTGACGCTGGAGGCGCGCCCATCCTCGCTTGAGGGCCGCGGCGAGGTGACGCAGCGCGACCTCGTGCGCAACTCGTTGCGCATGCGTCCGGATCGCATCATCGTCGGTGAGGTGCGCGGTCCGGAGGCGTTCGACATGCTCCAGGCCATGAACACCGGCCACGAAGGCTCGCTCGGCACCGTGCACGCGAACACGCCGCGTGACGCCCTCGCCCGCATCGAGAACATGGTGATGATGGCCGGGTTCGAGCTGCCGGTGAAGGCGATCCGGGAGCAAATGCAGTCCGCCATCCACCTCGTCATCCAGATAGCGCGCTTCCCTGACGGGACGCGCAAAGTCGTGTCGGTAGCGGAGGTTTCGGGCATGGAGGGGCAGGTCGTGACCATGCAGGACCTCTTCCGGTTCGAGCAGACGGGCATCGACACGGACGGCCGCGTGCTGGGAGAACTTCGCACCACGGGCATTCGGCCCAGGTTCGCGGAGAAGTTCGAAATCTCCGGCATTCACCTGCCGGCTGATCTATTTGCAGTGGCAAGCTTCTAGAGGCTTCATATGCTGGACCCATTGGCAGCAGTAGCAGCATTCTCAGCGATGGTCACGGTGATCGTCGCGCTGTTCGCATTTTACGCCTCGGCAGTGCCGTCATCGGCGGCGATGCGCGGGCGGCTCGAGGGCCTGATGTCGGGCACCTCGGTGGTCGACGCGGGCGCGTCTTCAGTCGCCCTGCGCAAGACAGGATCGGAGGGCGGGCCGCTCAGCGGACTGGTCAGCGGGCTTGTCAGCGGCAGGATGACGGAACAACTGGCGGCGCAACTTGAACGGGCCGATCTCACGATCAGCGCGGGCGAGTACGTGGCGCTGCGCATCATGCTGGGATTTGCCGGGTTTGTCGGTCCGGCGTTCTTCATCGCCGGCCGTTTTGGCCTGATCATCGGCCTGGTGGGCGCCCTCATCGGCTACAACCTGCCGAAGATGTACCTTAACCGCCGGCGCAAGTCGCGTGTGGACAAGCTCAACGCGCAGCTACCGGAAGCACTCACGATGATCTCGAACTCGCTGAAGGCGGGATTCGGACTCTTGCAGGCGCTGAGCGCGGCGTCGCAGCAACTCGGCCATCCGATCTCGACGGAACTCGGCCGGACGATTCACGAGATGAACATCGGGTCGAGTGCTGAGGAAGCGCTGCTGGCGTTGAGCGAGCGCTCGAGCAGCTACGACCTCGACATCGTCGTAACGGCCATCCTCGTTCAGCGCACCGTCGGCGGCAACCTGGGAGAGATCCTGGACACCGTCGCCGCTACGATGCGCGAGCGCATCCGCATCCGCGGAGAGATCCAGACGCTCACGGCACAGCAGAAGCTGACGGGTATCGTCATCGGCCTGCTGCCCGTAGGCGTGGGGCTCCTGTTCTCGGTAACCAGCCCGGGCTACATCACCCCGTTGTTTACCACAATGGTCGGCAAGATGATGCTCGGTGTGGCCGTCGGACTGGAAACGGTTGGCATCATGATCATCCAGCGCATCATGAAGATCGAGGTATAGGGGATGGATCTGGCACTCATCACCGCGATCTTCGTCTTTCTGACGGTCGTCTTCTTCGTCGTCGGCGTCACCTCCGGTTCGCAGAGCCAGAGCGCCATCGCGGCACGCCGCCGCCTCGACTCGTTCACGCGCGGAGGCCCCGAGCCGGACCTTCAGCCGGTGGCTCCCGGCTTCGGACCGCGCGTGGTGACCCCCCTGCTCAGTGGCGCTGCCAGCGGTCTTGGCAAGCTGTTGCCCCGCTCGATGCTGCAGGGCGTCGAGCGTTCGCTGATCATCGCCGGCGAGCCGATGACCATGAGCGGATTCCTTACGATGGTGCTCGTGGCCACGGGCGCTTCGGCATTCTTTGGTGTGCTGATCGTCTCCGTTGCCGGCGGCGGAATCGGCACCATGCAACTTGGCATCGTGGGCGTCATCACGTTCATCGGCTTCGTGATGCCGTTCTACCTCATCCGATCCCGCGCCAAGCAGCGACAGGCGGCAATCATCCGGAGCCTGGCTGATGCGTTCGACCTGATCACGACGTGCGTTGAGGCTGGTCTGGGGCTCGATGCTGCGCTGGCACGCGTGGCCGAAAAGGTCGAAGGGCCGTTCGCTCAGGAACTGACACGCTCTCTCCGTGACGTCGCGCTCGGCAAGGCTCGCCGGGATGCGCTGAAGGAACTGGGCGAGCGAACGGGCGTACCGGACCTGCTGCAGTTCACTAACGCGGTCATTCAGGCCGAGGCTATGGGTTCATCGGTGGGTACGGTGCTCCGTGTGCAGTCGGATCAGTTGCGCGTGAAGCGGCGGCAGCGGGCGGAGGAGCAAGCGTACAAGGCGCCGGTGAAGATGCTCTTCCCGCTGGTCCTCTGCATCTTCCCGACCCTCTTCATCGTCATCCTTGGGCCGGCGATCATCACGATCATGGACGGATTCCCGAAGTAGCTCACCTCTCGACGCAGAAGCACAGGCCGCCTTCGGGTGGCCTGTTCCGTTCCGGGCGGCGACCTCGGCCCTCGATGCGTTAGGATGTCTGCGCGCTAGCTTGCCCACCGGACAGCAGGATTTCAGCCACAGGGAGGCCGTCATGTTCATTGCGATGAATAACTTCAAGATTGTGCCAGGGAAGGAAGAAGAGTTCGAACAGATCTGGAAGACCCGCGACACGTATCTTCACAACGTGCCGGGCATCGTCCGCTTCTCTCTCCTGTGCAGCGATGCCGCGGGCGAATACGTCAGCCACAGCACCTGGGAGAGCCGCGAGGCCTTCACAGCGTGGACGCAGAGCGAGGCGTTCGCCGCCGGCCACCGGCAGGGTTCGCTGATGGGCATCGTCGCCGGGCCGCCGCAAATCAAGCTCTACGATGCCGTGATCGAACAGGAATTTCGCCAGCCGGCGACGGCCTGACTCAGGCGGAAAGGGGGGCGGCACGCCAAGTCGCGGCCGCACGCGGCGGCGGACAGTCTGCGAGATCGGTCTTGTTGGTGCCGGTGCTGATTCTCGTCGCCGAGGAGCGGCCACGGCATGCCGCACGTGGTGTGGCAGGCACGAAGCCGAGCGCCTACAGGCGGCCGATTTCCCGCATGCGCCCGGCCCGTGCCGGTGGCGAACTCAACGTGTGGAGGCGGCGATCCGCCGCGCGATCATCGCAAGCGCCTCCTGCTCCCATGAATGTATGCCCATCGTTCGCGGCGCATCAGCGCCATAGGGCCTTGATCGGCGGGACGAATGGACGTGAGAGCTTCGCGTTCGGCGAACGACCGCCATCTGCCCACGCGATTCGGCCCGGATGACTGTGGCGGTGCCGAACGCGGATGCGCCAACATTGCACCGTGGTGCTGCGCTCCGCTGCCTCGACCCGTGCGACGACATCGCCTGACATCGCCGGCATCATCGCCGCCGAACCAGGTGAGCGGCTGCGTGCGCTCGGATCGGCTGCGACCGGCCTGAGCCGTCAGGAGGCCGCCAGACGGCTCCGCGAGCGGGGACCGAACGAGCCGGTGCCGCCGCAGCGTACGCGCTACATCATCGCGTTCCTGCAGAACTTCACCCATACGCTTGCACTGCTCCTCTGGTTTGCCGCAGGGCTGGCGTTCGCCGCCGGCATCCCGGAGCTGGGTGCCGCCATCGTCGCTGTGGTGGCCATCAACGGCCTGTTCGCGTTTATGCAGGAGTACCGTGCCGAACGCATCGTCGCCAGCCTGATGCGGCGCGTTGCGGTGCATACCTCCGTGGTGCGCGATGGCGATGAGCACCGCATACCCGCCGCCGATCTCGTTTCGGGCGACGTCGTCCGGCTCGCGGCAGGCGACGTCGTGCCGGCCGATTGCGTGCTGCTCGCGGCGGACAACCTGATGGTGGATCTTTCCGTCGTCACCGGCGAATCGGCGCCGGTCGGGCGGAGCCCCCGTCCATCGATCGTCGAAGGCGGCGATGTGGCTGCCACGGAGGCGCCGAGCTTTCTCGCCGCAGGCGCCGCCGTCGTGACGGGCAGCGCCGAGGCGGTGGTGTATGCCACCGGCCCGGGCAGCACGATGGGACGCGTGGCTGCGATGGTCGAAGGGGTGCGGCGCGGGCCGTCCGTCCTGGAGTCGCAGGTCGCCGGCCTGTCGCGCCTGACCGCCGCGATCGCCGTGCTGGCGGGCGCGGCGACGTTGTCCCTGGCGGCGATCAGCACGTCGGTCGAGTTCCTGGCAGCGCTGACGTTCGCGACGGGAGTGATCGTCGCGCTGGTGCCGGAGGGGTTGCTGCCGACGCTAAGTGTCTCGCTGGCGATCGGCGCGCGCAGGATGGCTGAACGCGGCGCGGCCGTGCGGCGGCTGTCGGCGGTCGAAGCCATCGGCTCCGTCCCGGGCATCCTGTCCGTCAAGACGGGCGCGCCGAGGCAGCACGCGCCCCCCGGGATCGGCCTCAGTCCG
>Ga0080064_1000854_pt1 | contig 72225 bp, 79 predicted proteins | sample Subgrocontami54m_FD_69260 | JGI IMG/M metagenome (GOLD analysis project Ga0080064, IMG submission 69260) | Subsurface groundwater microbial communities from S. Glens Falls, New York, USA - GMW46 contaminated, 5.4 m (SPADES assembly) (version 2) ...
CCGATCCCGTGCGGAACGACATGAGGCACGTGACCTCGCTCTCGGAGTTCATCGGAGGCGCCGACTGGCGGGCGCATTATCCGCATCTCGTGTGCTCGGCGGACGACGTGTCGGCCGAGCGCGCCGCTCGCTAACTCGAAAGTGCTCCCTCTCCCCTTGCGGGGGAGGGTTGGGGGAGGAGTTTCGTCAGCAGTGGTGCCCCCGCAGGGATATGAGGTCACACCCTGGCGCGTTCCACCTCGACCATGGCCGGTTCGCAGTCGACGCCTGGTCCGTCCAGCACACGGGTCCGAATCACCTGACCCACGACGTCCGAGAGCACGACGAGGCAGAGGATTGCGAGCGCCAGCGTGAGGACCTCGTGGTACTGGAACAGCTTCATGCTGATGACCAACTGGGATCCGATACCGCCGGCGCCGACGAACCCGAGCAATGTTGCTGCTCGCATGTTGCATTCCCAGCGGAAGAGTGTGTAGCTCAACAGCGTTGGGAGCATCGAGGGCACACGGATGAAGAGCAGAACGGCCAGCTCGCTCGCCCCGGTGGAGCGGCCGGCCTCCACCAGGCGCTGATCGACGCTCTCGAAGAGCTCGGCGTAGAGCTTCCCCAGCACGCCCGTACTGTGAGCTGCGAGCGCCAGCACGCCTGGGAGTGGCCCGAGACCCACGGCCACGACGAAGACCAGCGCCCACACGAGCTCCGGAACAGCCCTCAACAGGTTGAGGACCATACGGCTCACGTAATACCGGCTCCAGCCGAGCAGCCACAGCGGGGTTCCCAGGGATGGCCGGCTCACCTCTTCCCCCCGCCGGCGAAGCGCGAGCACGCCCAGGGGAAATCCCAAGACGATCGCGAGAAAGGTCCCCACGATCGAGATCTGAATCGTTTCCAGTGTCAACCGCGCCACCGTGCCGAGAAAGTCTGGGGACAAGTTCGGCGGAAAGAGTCCGCCCACGAATCGCGTCACCGACTTGGCGTTGTTCGCCTCGAACAACGCTGTCAAGGAGAAGCTGGTCCCGTTGAAGCTCCACCCCAGAACGGCAAGACCGATCAGGATGAGCAGCGAGTTGGACCAACCGAAACCATGCCCCCGAAATGGGCGCACCGGGCGAGTTGCTGCTGAAGAGGTGCTGGTCACGTTGCCACCCCCAATTCGGAGAGTGTCTCGTCACGCACCAACGAGCCGTTCCGTAGGTCGATCACCCGGTCGCAGTACTGCTCGACGTACTGGTGCTGGTGCAGGCTCACCAGTACCGTCACGCCTTGCTCCCGAGATACTCTCCGCAGCAACTCGAGAATCACTCTGGCTGTCTCGGTATCTACCGAGGCGATCGGCTCATCAGCCAAGAGCAGCTCCGGCTCCTGCATGAGCGCACGCGCCACCGCCACGCGCTGCTGTTGCCCGCCCGACAGATCGTCGGCTCGGCTATAGAGCTTGTCGGCGATCCCAAGCTCGTCGAGCAGGTGCTCCACCCGTCGGACATCCTCGTCGGTGGGTAGGAATGCGGAGCGAATGGCGCTCACCAGGTTCACCTGCCCCAGGCGTCCGATCAGCACGTTTTGCAGGACCGATAGAGAAGCGACGAGATTGTGGTTCTGGTACACGACTGCCACGAGCTTCCGAATCCCCTGCAGGCGGCCGGCCCGAGCTGACGCCATCGGGATACCGAGAACGTCCACCTCTCCGCTGGTCGGCCGGACCGTGCCGTTGCAGATGCGGAACAGTGTGGTCTTGCCGCTGCCACTCGGACCGGTCACGGCAATAAGCTGTGGCTTCTCCACGGTGAACGACACGCCGTCGAGCGCGTCGGCCCCGTTGGGGAAGCGTTTCCTGAGCTGAACCGCTCGGATCACTGGACGGGTGGCTATCAGGGCTTCAGCAGCCCGAGACGCGTTGCCTCACGTCGCGGTTCCGCGTAGTCGTCTTTCGTGACTTTGGTGTAGCGCTCGGCCCGCATCAGCCTGAGGAGCTCGGGATCCTGGATCTTGAGAAACGCGTCGGTGATCTGCGTGACGAGTGCGGGATCCAGCTTGTTCCGCACGACCCACGGATAGCCCTGCACGAGGTGCTGCTCGATGATGCGGATCTGGCTCGCGTCGTATGGTCCCGCTTGGAAGTTCCGCTCCATGATTCGCTTTTCGATGCCGCCGCCCTCGACGGCGCCGTTGACGACGGCCGCCAGTGTCGCATCGTGGCCTCCGGAGTAAACGAAGATCTGCGGGTCGCTGAAGTTGCTGAAACGGGCCTTGTCCAGCATGAAGCGCGGGTAAAGCGACCCGGAGGTCGAGCTGATGTCGCCGAAGGCGAACTTCTTGCCCTTCAGATCCTCGATTTTCTGGTACGGGCTGTCCGCCTTGACGATGATGGCGCTGTTGTACTGGGCTGTCCCGGTCTCCCGGTCGATCTCCGTCACGATCGGGGAGACGTCGGCACGCAGCTCGGCCTGAAGGTAGGTCAGCCCGCCGAAGTACGCCATGTCGAGCTTGTCGGACGCCATGGCCTCCACCACGCCCGCGTAGTCCGTGGCGACAAAGGTCTCGACGGGCTGACCGAGTGTCCTCGCGAGGTAGTCGCGAAAGGGCTCGTACTGGGCCTTTACTCGGTCGGGCGCTTGGTTTGGGACGAGCCCAACGCGCAGCGGCGATGGTCGCTCGCCGCCCGAGGCCTTTCCGACTGCTGGCGACGGCGACGAACAGGCCGAAACCAATGTACCGAGTGCCAACACCAGGGCGAACAGAAGCGCGACGAAGCTCTTTGCGCGGGTACCCACGTACATAGTGGCTCTCCTTCCGGTCGCGAATGGCTGAACGATGGACATAGAGATGCCTAGGATCCAAGGCTGAAGACGTGCTAGGGGTTGGACATACCCTGCGGACGAGACTAAATCGATCGAGGAATGGTGGAGGCGAGTTGGCCAAAGGAGCTGCGGGGCTGACCCGGAGACGCCCCCTCCCCCCTTGCGGGGGAAGGTTAGGGTGAGGGGTGAGTTTTCAGAGCCAGCCGTGCCCCCTGGGGGCATGACGTCAAGCAGGGACCTGCGGCCGCCTCGGAGCGACCAGCGATTCTGCCCGGCAGACACGGCCGGGCCACAAAGGTTGTCAGCAGGCACCGTACGGCACCCACCTGAAAACTGATCTATTCATTCCCTGCTCGCCGACTGGCGCGAAACCTGTCGCGGCTCCATCATACTCACACAGATTCAGGCTTGCCAGACGAAGACGTTAGGGAGGCTGTCATGCCAGTCGAAAGAATCCAACTGGACCAGGCGACTGTCGCTTTTGAGGAGCGACCAGCAGGCGCTGAGCGAGCGCCCGGCGTGCTCGTCATCCACGAGGTCACGGGCCTTAACGACTACGTCCAGGAAGTTGTTCACAACGTTGCTGACCGAGGGTTTCTCGCGCTCGCGGTCGACCTCTACGAGGGCAAGACCGCCAACGGCATGCAAGACGGGGCGCCTCTCCGCGAAAAGGTCACGGAGAATGTCTTCCGCACCAAGATGGGCGGTGGGGTCCGTCATCTCAAGTCGCATCCGTCGTGCAACGGCCATCTCGGTGTCATGGGGTTCTGCATGGGTGGCGGCTTCGCCCTCTGGGCCGCGTGCCTGTTCCCCGACGACATCGAGGCCTGCTCCATGTTCTACGGCCGCATCGGCGACCTCAGCATGCTCCAGAACCTCCGTCACCCCGTGATTGGGAACTTCGGCGCCGAGGACACCGGCATCACGACGTGGGTGGGTCAGGAGTTCTGGCCCGAGATCGCCAAGCTCAATAAAACGACTCTAGAGCCAAAGGTGTATCCTGGCGCGCCCCACGGCTTTGCCCGCCACACGGACTCCAAAACATATCGGCCCGAGGCTGCGAAGGACGCGTTTGAGCGCACTTTCAGGCTGTTCGACAGCACGCTGCGGGTCTGAAACCGCCACGCCTTCTGGACCCGCGAATGCTTCTAAACCACTCAGTGGACCGTGATCAGGATCGGTCCCGACGTGCCGGCCGCGCCGCCGCACGCGTCGTAGAGCGCGACCGACACCAAGTTCGTGCCGGGGCGGAAGAGGTTGGTCACGTCCAGGGGGCCGAGCACCTCGTTCTTCTCGCAGTCTTCATTAAACAGGTGTTCCCAAGTGTCGGTCGTCTTGTCTTCGCGGGTGACGGTCATCACCATGCGGTCGTCGATGTACCACTGCCCAGTCGGCGCGGGGTGGCCGGAGAGGGTGACGACGCCGCCCTCGTACTTCACCGCGACGGGTGGTCCCTGATAGAACAGCGCGCCCGCCTCCTCGACCCGCTGCTCGAGCGTCGGGGCGATCATGGTCGTGACGACTGGCACGTGTGACCCGCCGCCGAACATGCCGGTCGCAGCCCCGATTCCTATGACGACGAGAATGAGGCCGACGACGCCGGCTGCGATGATCTGTGGCCTCTTGATCTCGGGGGCGGTTTCCGGCTTCGGCGGGGGAAGTGGCAGCGCGACCTTCGGGTCCCGCGCGAGCATTTCGGCTGCATGGGCCTTCATCGCATCCAGCTCTTGCCGCTTCGTGAGAACCGCGCTGCTCGCGAGCTCTACGCGGAAGTGCTGCAGAGAGCGGTCGAAGCTCCCTGCCTCCGTTGGTTTGGAGACGTGCCCAGCGTCGATGCGCGAGAGGACGCTGATCTCGTTTTCGAGCTGTCGGATCTGCTGGAGCAGCTCATGATATTCGCGCTGTCGCTGGAGGCCGCGGTTCGGCAGCATGGATCACAGCTCCGGGGAATGCGAATCGTGCGCCCGTGCAGAAGGTCGCTGGACAGGTTACACGATTAGGAGGTCCACCCCCACGTGCTGATACCCTGGATGCCCATGCCGGCGTCGGGTGTCGTGCGGACGACCGGCCCGGTGAGTCCGGCGGCGCGCGCATTGACCACGACCGTGAAGAGATTCGGGATGATCCCGACGTCCTCGTACATCAGGCGCTCCATGTCGGCGGTGTAGCGCCCCCGTTCCGCGGCGTCGAGCGAGGTGTCGAAGAGCTGGTAGAGGCGATCGTATTCGGAGTTGATCCACCCGCCGCGGTTGTTGCCGGACCAGCGATTCTCGGGGCGCGGAGCTTCGGTGCTGATGAACTGGCCGAGTCCCTTTCCGCCGAGCCCGCCGGTGGAGAGGCCGGACTGTAGCGCACGCGCCTGTAGGTCGCGAAGCTGGGCCACTGGGATCACGACCGACGTGGCGTCGACCCCTGCTTGCCGAAGGCTGTCGACGAAGATCGCGTTCTCCCGCTCGTTGGTTGCGCCGCCGTCCGTCGCCACAGGCAGCTTGAAGGGCTCGCCACCGACCGCCGCGAAGAAGCCGTCCGCCCCCTTGGCGAATCCGGCCTCCTCGAAGAGCTGCTGCACGATGCGAGCGTCGTATGGGCGCGGAGCGATCGCCGACTGGACCGCGCGATAGGCGGGCGACTGCGGCGAGGTGATGGTGTACGTCGCGAGCCCACGGCCACCGGTGGTGACGTCCACCGCTGCCTGTGCGTCCATGCCGATGGCGATAGCCCGACGTACCCGAGCGTCTGCCAACTGCCGAGGGTTCATAGCGTCTGGCCGACGCTGAATCGCGGTCCAGCGAAGCAGCGCGGGTGCATACTCGACGGTGCCGCCGCCTCCTCGCGAGGCCCACTCGCGCTCCAGGGTCGCTCCCTCCTCATAGAACAGGATGAAGTCGCTCACGAACTGTGCGTCGCCGCTCAGCATCATCGCAAGCGCCGTGTTCGAGTCGGCGGTGAAGCTGACGCGAATCTGGGCGATCTTCGGCGTCCCGAGCGCATGTCCACTGAATGCGGCTGCGTCGATCGATGACCCCGGTTCCCACGACGTGATGCGATACGGGCCGAGCCCGATGTAGTCGCGGGTCCAGAACGGGTGATTCACGAAGCCCTCCGCGTCGAGGTGCTGAAAGGGATCTTCGAGGATGTGGCGCGGGAGCGCCTGGAAGCCTTGGTCGAGCGCTCCGGCGTCCGGGAAGATCCGCTTCCACGCGATCACAACAGTGCCCGCATCGGGAGCGCGGACCTCGGCCATCTGGGCGATCGGGGCCGAGGCGGAGACGCCTAGCTCCGGCGTGGCGAAGACACGCCAAGCGAAGACGAAGTCGTCGGCCGTGAGGCGCGCGCCATCGTGCCAGGTCAGCCCGTCACGGAGCTTGTAGGTCGTCTCCATCGTCCCGTCGGGGAAGACCCGCCACGTGTCGGTATTGACCTGTGGAAGGGCCTGGGCGAGGTAGGCGTGTGTTCCCTCGCGCTCGTCGACGTAGTCGAGCTGCGCGTTGAAGAGCCGAATCGGCGCAGCGAGCGAGCCGGAGAATGCCTGGAAGGGCTTCGCCGCAAGACTCGGGGGCTCGCCTCGCGCCAAAATCACGAGCGTTTTCTGCGGAGTGGTCGCGGGCTGTGCCTGTCCGCTCGATCGCGCTGCCTGGTTGGCAGGCGTTGCCGCGCCGGGCCCACACGCCACGACGGTGATCGCCACAGCCAACGCACCGATGAATCGCGCCGCATTCTTCATTGAACTGCCTCCGTCTGTATGGCCGCGGCCTCGCTTAGACGGCCTCGAAATTGCGAGGATTCTATCCGCGCCCACACAGCGTGTCTATTCCCTCTCCCTCTGGGAGAGGGTTAGGGTGAGGGCGGGCCTCCGGCGCAAGACGTTCGGCCAGTCGCTTCTGCCCAAGGCGTGTCGGTGCTACACTGGACCGCGATTGCCCGACCGAGAACGAGTACATCCGGTGATTCTTCGCCACACAGGGGGAGACGATGCGCCTAACCGAATGGAGCACCCACCCGATTCGGCTGCCGTACCCACACGCGATCCAGTGGGCCTCGATGGGCGAGGATGGCGCCGACTACCTTCTATTACGGCTGGTCGGCGACGACGGCACTGTCGGCGTGGCAGAGGGTGTCGTCAAGCTCACCTGGCATTCCGTGACGCTCCGCTCCCTGGAAGTCGTGCTCGAAGAGATTTTCATACCCGCGATCCGCGAGATCGACTTGCTCGACGAGGCCGCGGTGACGCGCGCGCTGGCAGCGATCCGCGACCACCGCCTGGCTCGATCGATGATCGACGTCGCGTGCTGGGACCTGCGATCGCAGGTGCGGGGCGCCCCCCTCTGGCAGCTCTGGGGTGGTGATCCCGAGGTCGACGTCTCGTGGACCGTCACCCGTCGGCCCCCCGAAGTTATGGCCCAGGACGCCGCCGAGATGGTCGAGCGCCACGGCTTTCGCATGCTAAAGGTAAAGGGTGGTCAGGGCAGGGAGAAGGACCGCGCGGCGTTGACCCAGATACGCGCAGCCGTCGGGCCCGACGTGAAGATGTACGTCGACGCCAACGGCCACTATTCTCAGGACGAGATGCCCTCGTACGTGCAGGAGCTCGCCGATTTCGGCGTGGTCGTCGCGGAGGACCCGTGTCGATTCCAGCCCAATAGAGCGTTCGCCCGGCTCCAGGAGAACAGCCCCATGCCGCTCCTCGTGGACAACGGCTGCCGGAGCGCGGCCGACGCTTCGCTATTCCTCGAGCAGGGCGCCAAGGCGCTCAGCGTGAAGCTCAGCGGAGCCGGCGCGACTGAGGGCCTGCGGATGGCGAAGATGGCCCACGATCAGGGGTGCGCCGCGCACGTTGGGTTCATGGGGGAGACATCGATGGGCGCGATGGTTGCGCTGCAGATGGCAGCGGCCCTCCCGGGCCGTGCTGATTGCCTTCCGGCGGAGACGTCGTTCTTTTTGACGTTCGGCGAGGAGTACGTGGCGGAGCGTCTGCGGGTCGAAGATGGCAAGGTACAGCTCCCAACGACGCCCGGGCTGGCACGTTGGGTTGATTGGGAGCGCCTCCGGTCGTATCAGCCCTAGTGGACTTCTTCTTGTCTCATTCTTATACTGGCGAAAGTGTGATTCCGATCTGCCCAGATTGAGGAGGGTGCATCGTGTCCGAAGGAGTGCAACTCTACGCGGGGACCCAGGATGGCTTGGTCGTGGTGAAAGAGAACGGCGCAGGGTGGAAGACGGACAACCACGTCTTCCAGGGTCGAGTCGTCGAATCACTCTCGGGTGCGCGCAGCAATCCCGAGCGCGTCTACGCGGGTGTCGCGTATGACGGCCTCTATCGAACTGACGACGGCGGAAAGAACTGGAAGAAGATCCTGGATGGCGACATCCGGTCCACGACGGTCGATCCGACTGACGACAACGTGATCTACACCGGTACTGAGCCGCCGCGTCTTTTCCGCAGCGAGGACCGTGGCGATCATTTTGAGGAGATAACGTCCCTCCAGAAGTTGCCGGAAGAGCTCCGCAAGAACTGGTGGACGCCCTATCCTCCAAACTCGGGCCACATCATGACGATCTTCATTCACCCTGACGACCCGAAGATGATCTACCTTTCTCTCGAGCACGGCGGCATCCTTCGAAGCTTCGATCGCGGCGAGACGTGGGAAGACGTGAGCAAGGGCATCGACTACCTTGACATCCACATCATCACCAGCGTACCCCACCGCTTCGATAAGTGGTTCGTCTCCAGCGCCCGAGGCTTCTTCACAACCGATGACCCCGGGAGGGGCTGGACGCGAGCCGAAAGCGGCTTCACCCGCGATTACTTCCACGACTTCATCTTTCTCGATCCCGAGAACGGCAGCGGCGACCCGACGATGGTTATCGCTACCGCGGACCACTCACCCGGTTCCTGGGCCCGGCCGGAATTTGCCCGGAGCGCAGTGTTCCGCAGTGTCGACGGCGCCAAGAACTGGGAGCGGGTGCTCGAAGGCTTCGAGGAAGAGATGAACCCGATGGTGTGGGCGCTGCACCCGCATCCGCTGAACAAGAACGCTGCGTTTGCCGGCGTCGGCCACGTCATTCGTGGCCCGGCGGACGGCCCAACTGGCCCAGGCTCGATTCACATCACGCGGGACCGGGGCCAGAGCTTCGAGAAGCTCATCGACATCCCAGGGGACCGCGTGCTCTGGGCGGCAACTGTCTAACATCGGACCGAAGCGAGAGAGGACGATTGATGCTGACGAGAGAAGATGCCGAACTGATCATGCGGACCGGCCCGGGCACCCCGATGGGCGAGCTGATTCGCCGCACCTGGGTCCCGTTCTGTCTGTCACAGGAGCTGCCCGAGCCCGACTGCGATCCGATTCGTATCAGGCTGCTGGGGGAGGACCTCATCGGCTTCCGCGATAGCAGCGGCAAGGTCGGGGTCATGGAAGAGCGCTGCCCGCACCGTCGCGCCTCGCTCTTCTTCGGTCGCAACGAAGAGGGAGGCCTCCGCTGCCTCTATCACGGCTGGAAGATGGACGTCAACGGCAACATCATGGAGACGCCCCTTGAGCCAGCCGAGAGCCGCATGCGGTTCCATATCAAGCAGCCAGCATACCCGGTCGTGGAACAAGGCGACGTCATCTGGACCTACCTGGGCCCGAAGGACAAGCAGCCGGCCTTCCCGAACTTCTGGTGGACGACGGTCCCGGCTGACCAGCGGTCGGTCGGCAAGATCGACTACGAGTGCAACTACGTCCAGTCCATCGAGGGCGCGATCGAGCACATCCATGGGGACGTGCTCCACTCGGGCCACGAGCTGATGAACTGGACCGACGAGCAACTGGCGGGCCTCGACAAGGCCTACTACGGGTTCCGCCCGGCTGCCCGTCACTACGAAAACCAGGACACGCCATACGGCTTCCGCTTCGCGGGCATCAAGCCATCTGACGACGACCAGCAGTCCGTGAACGTCACGCCCTTCGTGGTGCCGTTCCACATCCTTCTATCGACCTCCCCGCACATGTTCGTGCCGATGGACGACGAGCACACCTGGTACTTCGACGTACGTGCGAGCCACACCCACAAGGTCGACCGCGCCAAGGCGCTGGCCGAGCGCGGCGAGGTCGTCGGCGTCGACGTGAACTCCGAGCACCGGAAGTTCCGCACACTCCAGAACAACTTCATGCAGGACCGAAAGGCGATGCGGGAGAAGCGCGAACACTGGAGCTACTCGGGTATTCCGTGGGGCAAGCCACACCAGGACATGGCCGTCATCGAGAGTATGGGCGCCCTTACCGACTGGACCAAGGAGCATCTGGGCGTGGCCGACAACGTCGTGATGCACATGCGCGAGCGTCTGGTCGTTGCGGTTCGCCACTTCATGGAGACCGGCGAAGTATCCGAGACGGACGCGTCGATCGCCTTCGACCGGATCCGGGGTGATGGAGGGATCATCCCAGCGGACGCGCCGTGGCAGTCCGTGGCGGCTTACGCTGACGAGCCCGTCCCTGCGCTCACGTGAGCGGGGTAACTGAAGAGAGTAGGACAGGCGTTGACTTTCCGGGTCGTCCCCGACTTGCACGGCTGAGTCTTGCTGTCGTCGCACTATTCCTGACCGTCGGGGCGTGCGCGCCGGCTTCGTCGCCGCAGTCCGCGGGCCAGTCCCAGAGCTTGGCCCGACCGTCTGGGCAAGCGCCGACCATTAACCGAACGTTGGTCGTCGCGAGCCGCAACGAGCCACCCTCGGTAGCGGCGAAGCCGCTTCGGTTCGTCGCGGCTCGCGGTGGCATTGGCACTGCCTTGTTCAACACGACGCTCGATTTCCTGGACCAGCGCGGGACACCGCAGGCGTTCATGGTCGAGTCGCTTCCGCAGCTCAACACGGATAGCTGGAAGGTCTTCCCGGATGGGCGGATGGAGACCAGCTATCGCCTGAAGCCGAACCTGGTCTGGCACGATGGCGCCGCCGTCACCGCGGGCGACTTCGTCTTCGCTTGGCAGGTTTATCGCACACCCGAGCTGGGCGTCTCCGGCAGCCTGCCCATCTCCCAGATGGAAGAGGTTCAAGCCCCCGACGAGCGCACGTTGATTATTCGTTGGAAGGACGCCTACCCCAACGCCGGGGCTCTGAAGGACGAGTTTCAGGGGCTCCCGCGGCACCTCCTGGAGCACCCGTTTCAGACGCTCGACTCTGAGGCGTTTACGAATCTGCCGTTCTGGACCCGCGAGTACGTTGGCGCCGGTCCGTACCGTCTCGATCGATGGGAGCCGGGCGCTTTCTACGAGGCGGTCGCATACGATCGCTTCGTGTTCGGCAAGCCGAAGATCGAGCGGGTGCAGGTCCGATTCATGAACGACCCGAACACCGTTCTCGCCAACATGCTGAGCGGCGAAGTGCATATGGCCGTGGACTACTCCGTCCGCTTCGAGCAGGGCGCGACCCTTCGCAGGGAGTGGGCGTCCCGGAGCGGTAAGGATGCTGGGGTAGTGATCGCCAGCCCCGTCCTGTTCTGGAAGACCAACTTCCAGTTCCGTCCGGAGACCGCATCGCCCAGGTCGGTGCTAGACGTTCGGGTGAGGCGCGCGCTCGCGCATGCCTTCGACAAGCACGGCGTCAACGAAGCCCTGATGGGTGGGCTCGCCGTCATAACAGAGACGATCGTGTCGCCGCGCGCGGACTACTACCCAACCATCGACGCCGCGATCACGAAGTACCCCTTCGATCCGCGCATGGTCGGGCAGCGCCTCGAGGAGGCAGGGTTTGTTCGCGGGGCTGACGGGTTCTATGCCCATCCAGACGGAACGCCGTTCAACCCAGACCTCCGCGTGACGGCTGATCCGACACAAGAGGCCGAGAATGCGATCATCGTGGACACGCTGAAGCGCGCGGGTGTCGACGCCACGTCCTACATCATCCCCGCGGCGCAGCAGCAGGATGGCCAGGTGCGATCGCTCTTCCCGACCATGGCCACGAGCGGCGGCTCCGGCGGCGAGACAGAGCTCCAGGACTTCCGGACGGCGTCCTCGTCGACCGTGGAGAATCGCTGGAACGGGCGGAACCGCGGCGCATGGTCGAGTGGGGAGTACGATCGTCTGTGGGAGACGTTCAACACAACCCTCGACCGCAATCAGCGCATCCAACAGATGGCGGAGATGCAGCGACTCCTGACGGATCAGATGCCGCTGATTCCCCACTTCTTCACGCCGCAGATCACGCCGCACGTGGGGTCCCTCAAGGGACCGATGACGCGCGATGTGCCCGATGGGGTCCTCGAATCGTTCAACATCTACCAGTGGGAGTGGCAGGAGTAGCCCTGCAACGGAGAGACCGATGAAAGTCATCGACGCAGACGCGCACGTCATTGAGACGGAAGAGACTTGGGATTACCTGGAGCCGGGCGACCGGAAGCACCGTCCGATGCTTGTCGCGCCAACGGGCGACTCGAAGCGTCAGTTTTGGTTCATCGACGGCAAGATCCGCGGTTTCCGCTTTCCGTCGCTGACGGAGAAGGACCTGGAGGAGCGGACCCGCCGGACCGGCCGGAGCGCCGACACGCCGCAAGCCTCCCGCGAGATGAGCGACGTGAGCCTGCGCGTCAAAGACATGGACCGGCTCGGCATCGACGTCCAGGTGCTGCACAACACCATCTTCATCGAGCAGCTCTCCGATCGGCCCGAAGTGGACGTCGCCCTCTGCCACGCGTGGAACCGCTGGATGGCGGAGATCTGGAAGCAGGCGCCAGAGCGTCTCTACTGGTCGATGGTCCCGCCGCTCCTCAGCATCCCGGACGCGCTGGACGAGATCCGCGCCGCGAAGCAGAACGGCGCCGTGGCGGTCCTCATGCGCCCGCTCGAGGGGCATCGCCTGATCGTCGATCCACACTTCTACCCGATCTACGAAGAGGCGGAGCGCCTCGACATGGCGATCGCGGTCCACATCGCGAACGCTAACCCAGGTGTGGTCGATCTCCTACGTTCGCCCCACGACCCGGGCTCGACGTTCGCGCTCTTCCGCGCGCCCACGGTCGTGTCGTGCCACGAGCTGCTGATGAGCGAGATTCCGCAGCGGTTCCCGAAGCTGCGCTGGGCCTTCATCGAGGCGAGCGCCCAGTGGGTGCCCTGGATCGTCACAGAGGCCCGCGGCCGCTACCAGGCGCAGGGACGTCACCTTCCCGAGAACCTCTTCGCCGACTCGCGGATCTACGTGACCTGCCAGACTGACGACGACGTTCCCTACGTCGCGAAGTACGCGGGTGAGGACAACATCGTCATCGGCACCGACTACGGCCACTTCGATTCGTCGACCGAGATCGACGCGATCACGGTCTTCAAAGAAACGACGCCGCTGCCCAAGGCCACGGTGGACAAGATCCTCTACTCGAACCCCGCCGCGCTCTACGGTCTTTCCTGACGGCGTGATCCATTGAAGGCGGTGGCACGCTTGCTCAACGCAATGCGCGCAGCGGGCGTCGTTCAACAGTATGCCCTCTTCGGGGCAGTAGCGCAGATGCGCTACACGGAGGCTGTGGCTACGCTGGACGTCGACGTCTTGGTGGCGGTGCCAGCCCCCGAGCGGCTGGATGTATTGGCCGGAATCTTCAAGTTCTGCGCCAATCTGGGCTATCATCCAGAAGGTGAGGCGATCTCTGTGGGTGCATGGCACCACCCAGTTCGTACCTGTGTTCAGTGTCCTTACGCAGGAAGCGTTGGAACAGGCGGACGCGGCGGACTTTGAAGGTGAGGCCCTGCGTGTCGTTCGGGCGGACTACCTGGCCGTGATTGCCCTCAGCGTCGGCCGTACTAAGGATTTCCTCCGCATCCTAGCCCTGCTGGAATCGGATAGCGTGACCACCGAGCAGATTAGCCGATTGGCGGCACGGCTTGGCCAAGGAATGGCGAGCCTTTGAAGCGAGGTTCCTCAATGGATGAGGTCAAAGACCTATTGGAGCGGCAAGCCCGCTGGCAGCAGGGTCGCAAAGATCTGTCATGGTCGGAGAAGGTGCGCCTAGCCCAACGCGTGCGAGAATCTATGCGGAAATGGCGCGCACGGCTCCGCGACTCTACACAGCGTCGACCATCTATGTAGCGGATGCAGGCAACCGGTGCAACCGGCGACTTCATGTGCTCTCTGACGGGGGGTAATCATGCGGAAGATACGGATCTCGACGCACTCTGTTGGGATCTTGGTCCTCTGGGCAGCGTTCGTTCTGAGCTGTGCTCCGGCGGTGCCTTCGCGTCAAGCTGGAACCGCTGGGCCGACGCCGCCGGCTAGTAATTCATCTGCAATTCCCCCTGCCACCTCAGCAGGGATGTGGTGGTTGGATGGCCCGAGCAAGATTGGGCTAGCGGAGAGTCCGATCTCTTGGAGCGAAAAACCGTTGCCTTCCGAAGGCAACTCAGCCAGTTTTGTTCAAATCGATACGATCGTGTTGACAAACGTCAGCACAGGGGTACGACAGGCAACGAGTCCGCTTCAGTTCTTGGACAACACTGGTGAATCACACCGGCTCTACCAACTCGGTATGCATTTGCTATTCCGTCAACAGATGACACCACCGTGGCAGAGGGCAAGTCCGTTTACATCTTCGTGGTGCAGTCGCGGCAGCGCAATTGATAGAAGGTGCTTTTCGAAGCGCCGACCCAACACGAGCGGCCAAATTGCTAAGGCCAGGAGGGAAGTTAAAGAAGGGTGATTCTCAGCGCCCGTTGCGACCGGTTTAGTCATGACCAGAGTGCGATCTTTGGTCCTTGATAAGTCGTCGCTACCCTTCGCCCGTTTGCTCGAGGCGCCCCAACTCGATGAGGCTTTCCAGATCCTGGCTGTCGCGTGGGGCGTACTGCTGAACGACTTCCCGCACCTCGGCCAGCGCCTGGTCGTCCGCGGCTCCAAGCATCCGCATCAGATCGGCAAGGTCCTGGCCTCGGCTGGCCTGCAGCTTCATGAGGGCCAGGTAGGCGAGCGGGAGCGTGGGCAGACCCTGGGGATCTGGGTTTTCGCTGGCGCGGGCCAGCGCGTCTGGCACCCAGGGCTCGTCCCGTTCAATCACGTCGATCTCGGTCCCGTCAGGAGAGCGCCATGTGGAGCCTCCGATCCCCAGATCGCCCAGACGGGCAAAGTTGTGGGCGCGGAGGAGATCATGGGCGGTGGGCCCCGTCCCGCGAAGGATCAAGACGTCGAGGTCGGCCGTGGCTCGCTCCGGCATGTACAGCCGTGTCGCCACGGCGCCGCAGACAGCCCACGGGACATCTCGAAGGACCTCTCGCAGGTCAGGCCATTTCACGCGGCTGGTCCGTGCTGCCAGCAGCGCGGCGCTGCTGCCGGATCCTGTCGCGCGCCTTCTTCGCCATGCCAGGGCGAGAAAGCGCTGCCGGCGCTCGGCGGCGGCTGTTGGAGCGGCACTGGTGGAACGGCCATCGGAGGCCAAACGGCGCGGTCCTCGGTTGGCGATTGGGAGCGCCTGCGGTCGTGCGCACTCCCCCGATCATAGCATCGTTGCTCGCTCGACGCCGTTCTAGAGGTAGCCCCGCTCCTTATAGAAGCGCTCAGCGCCCGGGTGGAGTGGCACGTCTCGGGGGGCGGCTTCCGTGCCGCGGCAAATGTCGGCCATGGTGACCGGTTCCTCGGCGTCCCAGACCACGCGCTCGCGACCGCCCTCGAGCGCGAGGCACATGTTGTAGGCGAGGTCGTCGTCCAAGCTCGCTCGGGTAAAGATCGGCCAGCCGCTAAAGCTCGGGGCCATCGCGTCGCCGGTGTACTCCGGAAGCGCAGAGCGCACGAGGACGGCTGCCCAGCCGACCTGGTCGAGGCGGGCGCGGGAGACCGGGTCCAGGTCCAGGAACGCCATGCCGTGCTCCAGGGCCAGCGGTGCCCATCCGCGCACACCCTCGTCGAACACCGCGTCGATCGTGCCGTCGCGCACGCCGGCGAGGCGTCCCGGGTCGGTGGGTGACTCGCCGTAGTGGACGCTGCCGCCCCATGACTCCAGGTCCTTGATCGAGAAGCCGTGCGCGTCGAAGACCTGGTCGACCACGAATCGCGTGCCGTGGATCGGGGCCCGTCGCACCGACACCTTGAGCGGGTAGCGCTTCTCTGCGATGTCGGCGAGCGACGTGATGCCGGTCTTCTTGGAGACGGCGAAGAGCATGACGTCGAGGGATGGCATGGTGGCGATCACACGCACCGGCAGCGCCTCGGGATAGAGGCCCTTTCCGCGGTAGGCCATCGAAAGGAAGCACGACGGGTTGATGGCCGCGACGTCCATCTCGCCCTTGGCGACGGCGAACGCGAGATCGTAGTCGCCGTTGGCGAGCGACAAGGTCTGCTGGTACGCGCCATCGCGCACGGAGCCGAGGGTGAACCGCAGGTCGCCCATCGAACGCGTGCGTGCGGATCGATCCATGGAGAGCCCCAGGGCGATTTGGAAGAGCGCGTTCACGCGCATCGATGGCTCGACGATCCTGGTGGTCGGTGCGCTTTGGGACTGCTGCTCCATGTTCCACTCCTCGGTTCTTCGGCGGAAGTGTATACCAGCCGCCCCCGAAACCGAGTTGTCACCCTGACGTGCTGTCACCCTGACGTGCTGTCATCCTGACGCAAGGAAGGATCCGTTCCCCGCGGACGAGGCGACGGATCCTTCCTGCGTCAGGATGACAATCGTGGTTAGGCGGCCTGTTTGAGCTCCTGCTTGCGAGAGGCCATTTGGTCCCCGAGCTCGCGCATCTTGTCCGCCCCGAGCTCCTTCTTCACCTTCGGGAAGAGCTCTTTCTCTTCCTCTTCGACGTGGTGCTCGATGTTCTCCATGAGCACGGTCATCTTCGCGTCGAACGCCTCATCACTCGGCTCGAGCTGGGCGATCTCCGCGATGAGCATGTCCACGACGTGGTGCTCTTCAACGGCCTCTGCAACCATCTCCTCGTCGACGGCTCGTGAGGCCGGGTAAAAGATCTCTTCCTCGATCGAAGTGTGAACCTCGAGCTCGTGCCGAATCGTCTCGAAGAGACGCTGCTTCTTCGCGCCAGCGCGCTCCCCGGCGGCCTCGAACTGCTTGAACAGATCCTCCACGGCTCGGTGATCTGCCTCCAGCAGGCCAATCGCGTCCATGCTCTTTGTCGCCATTCCATCCTCCCGGAAAGATTCGTGTGTGTGCCCCCGTCGAGGCCCGCGCCCGTGACGCTGCAGGCACTTTCAGCATAGGGGGTCGCACTGGCCGCCAAGGTTGAGGCGTGTCAATAGCACGTTGCGTTTCGAGGCGCATTTGAGGACGGTCCGGACACGCGTCCGGCTGACCTCGGCGTCCGGAGAGAAATAGCGAGCGAAGCCGCTATATTTATGGGCGGCTGAATCGTCTCGGCCACGCAACGTGCTGAATTCGCGGAGGTACCTACGCGTTTGACTAGACATCATGTTCCAGTCCTGACGGGTGCGCTCGTCGCTCTCGTGCTCCTCGGCGCGTGCGCGCCTCAGTCGACCCCGAGCGCCCAGCGTCCAAGTGGTGCGTCTGGAGGCGCGAGCCAGTCCGCGGCGGACGCGTCCCGCGCCCCGAAGACGTTGAACGTGCTCGTTCAGCGAGAAACCAGTGGCTGGGGCTCCATCACGCAGAGCGGGTCCAGTTCGGCCACCTCGGGTGGCTCGAGGAGCGTGGAGTACATCGCTCACGATCGGCTGGCGTCTGAGACGGCGCTCGACAACTTCACCCCGCAGCTCGCGGCGGACCTGCCGTCCGTCGAGAAGGGCACCTGGACGCTCAACCCGGACGGCGCCATGGTCGTCACCTGGAAGCTCCGCCCCAACATCAAGTGGCACGACGGCCACGCGTTCAGCGCGGCCGACTTGGTCTTCTCTTACAACGTGTTTATGGATCCGGAGCTACCCACGACGGCCTCGCAGCGGGAAGCGCTGTCGTCGGTCGAGGCGCCTGACCCTCAGACCTTCGTGGTGAACTACAAGCAGCCCTATGTGAATGCCCATCGCGGAGAGCTGGGCGACATTTTCCCCGCTCACCTGCTCGAGGACCTCTACCGCACGGACAAGATGAGCCTCCCGAGCAGCCCGTACCTCAGCACGAGCTTCGTCGGCACCGGACCCTATCGGCTGGTGCGCTGGGATCGGGGCTCCTCCATGGACTTCTCCCGATTCGAGGACTATTACCAGGGACGGCCGAAGCTCGACCGCATCGTCGTCCGGTACATCAACGACCCGAACGCGATGGTCGCTGCCATCCTGGCGGGCGATGTCGACGTCGTCCTCCCCGTGGCGGTCGACTTGGAAGCCGCCATGGAGGTGCGTAAGCGCTGGGAAGGCACGGGCAACCAGGTCCGCACCGACATCACCGGGCGCATGCCGCACCTCGAGATGCAGTTCCGACCGGACGTCTCCAAGCCGCGGGACGGGTTCACGACGCGAGCTGTCCGCCAGGCGTTCTATCAAGCCATCGACAGGCAGACGCTGACGGACATCATGAACAGCGGTCTCGCCCCCGTGGCCGATAGTTGGTACCACCCCGCGTTCCCCAACCGAGCGCAGCTCGAGCCGCACATTCCGCAGTTCCCGTACGATCTTGCGCGATCCCGTCAGCTCCTGGCGGATGCTGGTTGGACCCGTACGGGGGATGGTCCGCTCACCAATGCATCGACCGGCGAACGGTTCGAGACCGAGCTCTGGGGGCTCAGCGGCCAGGGGTTCGGGCTAGAGCGGCAGCTCAGCATCATCGCCGATGGCTGGAAGGATGTTGGGGCGCAGGTGCAGCTCAACATCGTCCCGCCGGCCCGTGTGTCGGATGCGGAGTACGTGACGTTCCACCCGGGCCCGCTCTTCACGAACCCGTCGGGCGAACGGTTCTACATCGACCGTCTCAACTCCCGATACATCCCCACCGCGGCGAACCGGTGGACTGGATTCGATCGCGGCGGGTATAGCAATCCCAGGGTGGATGCGCTGTACGAGCAGTTGAATCGAACCATCGATACACGCGACCGGCTCACGCTCCACCAGCAGTTGCTGCAAGAGCAAATGGGCGACGTGGCGTTGATGCCTCTGTACTGGGAAGTCGTGCCGACACTCATGGTGAAGGGTGTCTCGGGCCCGAAGCACGTGCGGAACGACAGCACCCACAACATCTTCGACTGGGACAAGGAATAGGAAGGAGTGGCTACCTCCGATCCCGGGGAGTGGCCACGTGACTGGAGCTGGCCATGCTGAGCAAACAAGACAACGAGCTTTTGACACGAGTCGGCCAAGGCTCGCCCATGGGCAATCTCATGCGCGAGTATTGGATTCCCGTGTTGCTTTCGTCGGAGCTCCCGGAGATTGATAGCGTCCCTCTGCGGATGCGCCTCCTGGGCGAGGATCTCATCGCCTTCCGCGACACAGATGGCCGCGTGGGTATGCTCGGCGCGCAGTGTCCGCACCGGGGGGCGTCCCTCTTCTTCGGCCGCAACGAAGAGCGCGGGCTACGCTGCGTGTACCACGGGTGGAAATTTGACGTAACGGGCGCTTGCGTCGACATGCCCAATGAGCCGCCCGAGAGCAGCTTCAAGAATAAGGTTCACCACGTCGCCTATCCGTGCGTCGAACGGGCAGGAGCCGTGTGGGTCTACATGGGCTCGCGCGAGGTACCGCCGCCACTCCCTGAGCTTGAGTGGATGTCCGTCCCGGACGAGCACCGAATCCTCGCGAAGCGTGTGCAGTACTCCAACTGGGCCCAGGCGATCGAGGGTGAGATCGACTCCAGCCACCTCGCTTTCACCCACAGCCGCGTTCCGGACCACCAGCCGCTCAGCGGGGAGCAGGAGGTCGCGCTCGCCTCGATGCAGCTCTACCAGCGACGTGACACGCACCCCCACTTCGACGTGCTCGACACGGACTATGGCGTGCTCATCGCTGCGCGGCGCGACGCCGAGCCCGACACGTACTACTACCGGATCTCCCAGTTCCTCATGCCATTCTGGACGCTCGTCTCCAGTGGCACCGAGCGCCACGATCCTGCGCGGGGCACGCGCGCGTTCATCCCGATCGACGATGAGAACGTCATGGTCTTCGCGACGACGTTTCACCCGCTACGGCCTCTCACCGAGCGGGAGCGATCCGTCCTGAAGACGGGTGGCGGGGCTGGGTTCGTCGGCCAGGATCATCTACTCCCGCCCACGACGGCGCCCTTCGGGGCGTGGCGACCCATCGCATCGGCGGCGAATGACTACTTTATCGATCGCGAGGCCCAGCGCACGTCTGAGTTCTCCGGCATCAAGGAGTTCTGGGCCCAGGATGCGGCGCTGCAGGAGACGATGGGGGCCATCTTCGATCGGAGTGGCGAGCACCTGGGGAGCAGCGATGCGGCCATCATCCGCATGCGGATGCGTCTACTGAACGCGGCGAAAGCGATGACGGACTCAGGCGTGAAGGCGCCGGCGGTCGACGAGCCCGATCTCTACCGCGTGCGGGCGAGCATGGCCGTCCTGCCGCGCGACGTGGAATGGTTGCGGGCAACCGAAGATCTCCGCCGCGTCGTGGTCGGAACGAATCCAGGTGGCGCCGCGGTCGGCTTCCCGGTCCCCGCGCGTTAGCTCACAGCGACGATGCGGTCTCGGCCGGCCTCTTTCGCCTGGTAGAGGGCCTTGTCCGCGACCTCGTGGAGCTCCGTCACGTCCAGCGCGTCGATCGGGTACTCGGCCACACCGGCGCTGCACGTCACGTGGAAGGGCTGTCCGTCAGGCGCCGTGAACGTGTCATCCCGGAAGCGACCGAGGACGAGCTCCAGCCGCTTCACGGCGTCCGGCTTGGCGGTGCCGAACATGCCCACGATGAACTCCTCGCCCCCCCACCGGGCAACCACGTCCTCACCTCTGAACGAGCGGACCAGTAGCTCGCCAAGGTGACTCAGTACGGCGTCGCCGACGAGGTGGCCGTATCGATCGTTCACCAGCTTGAAGTGATCCACGTCGAGGAACGCTAGGCTGAGCGGTCGATCTTGGCGCTTGGCCAGAGACATGAACTTGTCGAGCACCTCGACCGAGTGCGCGCGATTCGGCAGCCCCGTCAGCGTATCGGTCTGGGCCTGCTCCTGGAGCACGACGTTCGCCTCGGCCAGCTCTCTCGCCCGCCGTTCGATCTCCTGCTCGAACTGCTTCCGCTTGGTGATGTCCCGAGCCACAGTGGAGTAGAAGATATTCGTGCCATCGGCCGCTTTGTGCGCCAGCACGACCTTCGACACGGGGATCTCCCGTCCGTCGGCGTTGAGATAGGCGCTCTCACCGGACCAAATCCCCTCGCTGTCAGCAACGGGCAGGATTTCGTTGAGGAACTGATCTCGGGCCCACTGCGGACGGTCGTCGTCGAGTCGGCCGCGGGAGATGTCTGCGTCGGCCGCGAGCCCCAGGAGCTCACGGCCCGCGGGATTCAGATAGACGCGAACGCCGCTCGCGTCGGTGACGGCCACGAAATCGGTTGTGGCTTCGATGATTGCTTCAAGGCGGTCCCGCGCGCGCTCGGTCTCTTGCAGGTTCGCGTACAGCCGCTGCAGCGCCGCCTGGGCGCGCTCACGGTGGCCGACGTCTCGTCGCAGCAGCCCGGTGAGGCAGGTGATCAGGAGTTGCACGGCGAGCAGGCCGGCCGGGTAGACGAACGCCAGCGGTGTTTGCAAGTTGAGTGACAGCGGCGAGACGAAGAATCCGGAGAGCAGGGTGCTCAGCCCGGTCGCCAGGAGCCCCGGACCCAACCCGCCGTACCAGGCGCTGACCACGACCGCCCCAATGTAGAGCACGGAGGGTGTGTCGCCCAGGATCGGGGCAAAGGCGAGGGAGGCGAGGGTTACGACCGCGGTGGAGAGCAGAGCGAGTCCGTAGTGGAATGACGTTGATAGTCGCCGCACCCTGCTCTCCTGGAAGACCGTGACGGACGCGAGTGTACAGCCAATTCGCGTCTTGACGAAAGAGGAAGACAGGGGCGGATTCCAATACGGCTCTAAGAGGCCTCTAGGCGGATTCAGAGAGAGCTTCGGTATGTATTGCTGAGGAGGCGCGTGCGCTCCGCGAATTCATTATCTGGAGGTGGGGCTAGTGACGGCTATCGCAACACTTACCGACGAACAGATCCAGCGCGAGGTACTCGAAGAGCTGAAGTGGGATGCCAGGGTGCAGCCCAATGAGGTCGGCGTGGCCGTCAAGAACGGCGTCGTGACGCTTACAGGCTGGGTCGATTCGTACACGAAGAAGTAGACTGCGGAAGAAGCGGCCCTCCACGTCCGCGGCGTCAAGGCCGTGGCAAACGACATCGAGGTTCGGTTGCCGAGCATGGCAGAGCGCACCGACGCCGAAATTGCGGCGGCAGCGGCGCGTGCCCTCGAGTGGGACGCCTTGATCCCCGCGGACAAGATCAAGGTCACGGTCTCCAAGGGCTGGGTCACGCTCAAGGGCGAGGTCGAGTGGCATTTCCAGAAAGAGGATGCTGAGCGCGTTGCGCGCCGACTGGCTGGAGTCCGCGGCGTAACGAACCTCATCAGCGTCAAACCGAGGATTTCCGCCCAGGGGATCAAACAGAACATCGAGGAGGCTCTGATCCGGAGCGCCGAGATGGACGCCAAGCGCATCCAGCTCGAGGTCGATGGAAGCAAGGTCATTCTCAAGGGAAGTGTCCGGTCCTACCCGTCCAAGGAAGAGGCAGAGCGGATCGCATGGTCTTCGCCCGTCGTCACCTCGGTAGAGAACCGAATCGTCGTCTCGTTCTGACCGCCCGAGGGAACATCGGCTGCGATGGACGCTAACGGCAACGGGAACGCTGGAACCAGTATCGATAACATCGCCAACGCGACGAGCGCCCCGAGCTCGCATCTGCCCGCTGGAATGCGAGCACCAGACTTCACTCTGCGTACCACCCCAGATCAATGGGTGAGCTTGCATGACTTCTGCGGGGAGCCTGTCATTCTCGCGTTTTACCCGGCCGACTGGAGCCCGGTCTGCGGCGACCAGATGGCGCTCTACAACGAGGTGCTACCCGAGTTCCAGCCATCGAGGCTGCCGCGGTTGAGAGCCCCGCCCAGGTGAGACGCCCGGTCTGAGTGGGCCGTTGACTCAGCGGTGGAACGATTCGCAGTTCGACAATCAACGGAGGTGCAAACCATCTTGCAAGAGATGGCGCGTCAATGGTGGATTGTCGCCCTGCGCCCCACTGAGTACCGCTTGCTCTACCATCTGATGCAGCACGCCGGGCGCACGCTGTCCTTCGAGGCGATCCTCGCCCGGGTGTGGGGTCCCGAGTACCGCAACGAGACCCAGTACGTGCACCTGTACATCACGTACCTCCGGCAGAAGATTGAAGAGGACCCGTCTCACCCCCGGTACATCCACACCAAGCGTGGGGTCGGCTATCAGTTCCAGTCCCTGACGGCGGCAGCGGCATGACCGGCGGAACGAGACACGACAGCACACGAATCCAACCAGCTCCCCCGTGCGTAAAGGCGCCGGTATGCTGCTTCCGCATGCCAGAGCATGAATGGGGGACCGTACATGACCTACGATCGCTGGTTGAGAGCCATTCGAACCACCGTGCCTAGCCTGGGTGTGGCGACCATCGCGACGTTCTCGCTTCTGCAGTCCGGTCTTGCTCAGCAACCCTCACCCGCCCCGGCTCAGCCGCCCGCGTCTGCTCCCGCGCAGCAGGCGGCGCCGAGCGTCAGTGTGGTTGACACTGAAAAGTTCGGCCCGATCCTCGTGGATCGCAACGGCATGACCCTTTACACATGGGTTGTCGATCATCCCGGCGAGAGTACCTGCTACGACTCCTGTGTCAGTCTTTGGCCGCCTGCGCTGGTCCAAGGTCCCGCAGTCGCGCCGCCAGGCCTCCCGGGCCGCCTCGGAACGACCCAGAGGACCGATGGAACAACACAGCTCACGTACAACGACTGGCCGCTCTACCTCTACGCGCGTGACGCGGCGCCCGGAGAGATCACTGGGGACGGATCGTTGAGTTCAGGAGCCCTGTGGCCCGTCGCGACGACCGGCGCGGTCAAGGCCGCCGCGTCGATGGGGAGCCATCCTCGTCTCGGTAGCGTCGTCGTGGACGCCAACGGCATGACGCTGTATACGTGGGACGCCGACTCGCCCGACACGAGTACCTGTTACGACGCGTGCGCAACTGCATGGCCGCCCGTCCTGGTCGACGGCAAGCTGATCGTCGGCGCGGGCCTTTCTCGTGTGCTTGGCACGACGACCCGCGACGACGGAACCATCCAGGCGACCTTCAGAAACATGCCGCTGTACACGTTCCGACGGGATGAGGCGCCTGGCGAGGTGAATGGCGAGGGTTCAACAGGATTCGGCTCGCCCTGGCAGGTGGCTATCCTGCAGATCCTCCCTTAGCCTTGCGAGTCTGATTCGCGGGCGGTGCCCGCAAAGCACAACCTATTGAACGTAAGAGCCAAGGCCCGCGCTCCAATGGCGGAGCGCGGGCCTTCTTCTTGCCCTCCGATTCTAAGCTCCCTCTAGGACAGCTCTACGGGGATTCTGCAGATCCCTGCGTAAAACGGAAATGAGCAGCCATGCACAGTTGCTCGCTTTGCCACGTGACGAGGCGACCCAACACGCCGCCAACGCAGCCTAAATACACCGGGGGAGGTGGCGATGACCGAGCCACAGCAGAGTACGTCTGCAGCCGCTGCACACGAGAACGGCAACAACCCGCGTGCCGATCAGCTATTGGATTTGCTCCGCCGCGAGCGCGCGGACTTTCTCAACTACAAGCATCGCGCCGAGCAGGACCGCGGGGCGGCGTAGCCGCTTCCTCTCTCCATAATTTCGTTTGTGGATAGGGCGGACGATGGACTTCCAGGATTACTACGCGACGCTCGGAGTGCCGAAGACCGCGTCTGAGAAGGAAATCCGCACGGCATACCGCAAGCTCGCCCGCAAGTACCACCCGGACGTCAATCCGGGGAATACCGAGGCGGAGGAGCGGTTCAAGGCGATCAACGAGGCCTACGAGGTCCTGTCGGATCCTGAGAAACGCAAGAAGTATGACGAGCTCGGATCGCGCTGGAAGGAATACGAACAGTGGCAGCGGGCGCAGCAGGCCGCGGGCGCCCAGGGCCAGCAGCCGTCCGATTGGAGCGGATTTACATCTCAGGGGGCGGGCCAGGGTCCGGCCGGCGCGCGGTACGAGTACCGGACGGTCAGCGAGGAGGATCTCCAAGACCTGTTCGGGGAGGAGCAGCCGTTCTCGGACTTTTTTGAGTCGTTCTTCGCAGGCGGAGGGATGCGGAGTCGGGGCACTCGGAGCGCCGGCAGCAACGGCAGACGCGCGCCACGCCAGCGGGTCGGCGACGATCTCGAACAACCGGTAGAGGTCGCGCTGGACGAGGCGTACACGGGGACTACGCGAGTCATCACGATGCGCCTTCCTGACGGGACGCAACGTCGTCTCGAGGTGAAGATCCCGCCCGGTGTGGACAACGGATCGCGCGTCCGCGTCGCCCGACAGGGCAACCAGGGCGTGGGCGGCGGTCCGCCTGGTGATCTGTACCTCGTGGTCGCGGTCCGCCCCGACCCCCGCTTCGAGCGGCGGGGGGACGATCTCTATCACCGACTGAGCGTCCCGCTCTCGACGATGTTGCTTGGCGGTGAGACGCATGTGCCGACGCCCGACGGGCGGACCCTCGCGCTGACGATTCCCGCCGGGACCCAGGATGGCCGCGATTTCCGTTTGCGGAACCAGGGCATGCCACGGCTGGGCCGATCCGACCAGCGGGGTGATCTCCACGTCGAGGCCCACGCGCACCTTCCGCAGCGACTCACTTCGCGCCAGCGCGAGCTCATCGAGGAGTTCGCCCGAATCGAGGCTGGAGACCGCCAGGGAGTGGGTGCGCGATGAGAGACGGGCTACAGAACGATGCGTACGGGCGGCTGCCCGCGGCGGCTCGCCTCGTGCGGCTTCCACCTAGCAGAGTGAGGCGCTACGTTCGCGCAGGACTGGTGCGACCGCTCCTGGTCGATGGCCGGGGGCCCTATTTGGTTCCGATGAGCTCGCACGCCTTCGCAAGATCCGCCGGCTGATAGACGAGCTGGGCCTGAACCCCGCGGGAGTCGAGGTTGTGCTGCGGCTGGTCGATGAGATCGAGAAGCTACGAGCGGCGCGGGAAGATGGGGCGACCGCGACCGCAGCCACGGGCCACAGGTAAGGGAGGAGGGGGATATGGTGGTCAATCAGAACAAGATGACTGAGAAGGCCCAGGAGGCGCTGGTCGAGGCTCAGCGGACGGCTCTCGTGGCCGCGGCAGTGTTGTCCCACCGGTACATCTCGGACCGGTACCTGCCCGACAAGGCGATCGACCTCGTCGACGAGGCCGCGGCCAAGCTCCGAGTCGAAGCCACGAGCATGCCTGCGGAGCTGGACGAGGTGCGACGGCGGATCATGCAGCTCGAGATCGAACGCGAGGGGCTCCGCAAGGAGAAGGACCTGCAGTCGCGAGAGCGGCTGCAGCGCATCGAGAAGGAGCTCGCGGATCTGAAGGAGCAGTCGAACGCGCTCGAGGCCCGCTGGAAGCAAGAGTTGGAGCAGCTCAACCGCGTCGGTGAGCTCCAAGTGAAGATCGACGCCGCCAAGATGGAGATGGAGCAGGCCTCGCTCCGGGCCGACTGGGAGCGCGCGCCGCCCGGCTACGTTGGCTACGACGAGGCTGGCCAGCTTACCGAAGCGGTGCGACGACGACCCTACTCGGTCGTGCTCTTCGATGAGGTGGAGAAGGCGCACCCAGAGGTGCTCAACGTCCTTCTCCAGCTCCTGGACGACGGTCGGCTCACAGATGCGCAGGGCCGAACGGTCGACTTCAAGAACACGATTGTGATCATGACCAGCAATCTCGGCAGCCAGTGGATCACCGAGGTCGGACTGAGCTGGGAAGAGATCAACGGGCGGGTGATGGTGGCAGTTCGCGAGCACTTCCGGCCCGAGCTTCTCAACCGGATCGACGACATCGTGATCTTCCGCCCGCTGGGTATGGAACAGATCAAGAAGATCGTCGAGATCCAACTCCAGGGTCTCCGTACGCGACTGGTCGAGCGAAAGATCGACCTCGAGCTCACGGAGGCGGCGAAGGAACTGATCGCCCGCGAGGGATTCGATCCGGTGTTCGGTGCGAGGCCGTTGAAGCGGACGATCCAGAAGGAGATCATCCAGCCGCTGGCCATGCGGCTGCTCCGCGGTGAGTTCCAGGACGGCGACGTCATTCTGGCCGACGCTCAGAACGGTCACCTCACCTTCCAGCGCGCCGCCAAACCCGCGGTAGCCGCTGCCTAGAGTTCGTACCTGGGTCTCGATCCCGATCTGCAAGTCCGCCGCGCGTGCCGAGTAGTCTTCGGCGGGGGCTCCCATTAGCCGCGCGTTTGCATCATGCCGGGTTAGGACACTAGACTTCTACGGTGACGAGGGGGTGGAGGCGGTCAATCGACTGATGGCGGCGCCTTCTTTAGGATGCGGCGGATCGTCTCGTACGAGATCGACTCGACGTAGCCGAGAGTCACCATCGCATTGGCCAGCAATCGCAGCGTCCAGCGTGGTTGGTCCGGTGGCGGGGGGGTCGACGAGAGGGCGATCAACTCGGCAGCTTGCTGGGGATTGAGTTTTGTTCGGTACTGCCGGTCCGTTGCTCGGCGATCCAGGGCAGCGGCCAGTCCCTCTTGGGCGAAGCGCTTGCGGACCCGCTCGATCGTCGGCCGGCTGACGTGGAGCTCGGCGGCAATCACGCGATCGGTGTTGGCTGAGCCTCCGGGCCCGATATCGGCGCTGAGCAGCGCCAAAGCGTGGATCACAGCACGAGCCGGCGCAATGCCCTCACGGACCAAGCTTTCCAACTGTTCACGATCAGTTGGCGTCAATCGGACGAGGTGCTGTTTCTTCGGCACGCGACAACCTACACGTAGTCTCGGCGACTCAACGGATTAAGCAAACGGAGCTGCTATCGATGTCATTCGGTCAGGTTCTCGCAACGGCGCGAAAACAGGCCAACATGACCCAGAAGGAGTTGGCGGCCCACATCAGGAAAGAAGACGGGAGGTCGATCACCCCGCAATATCTGAACGATCTCGAGCGCGACCGGAGGAATCCTCCTCCAGAGGCCCTACTCGTCCAGCTAGCGGCGGTGCTCAAGATCCCTCGCGAGTTGCTCTACTATCAAGCTGGTCGACTTCTCCCCGAAATGACAGGTATCCAAGCGGACGATGACCGCGTCGTGAGAGCATATACTGAGTTCTTGACGATCATGCGCGACGGGACAGGTGGGACGAGCTGATACTCGCGTGAGCAATGCGACGCAAACCTAACAGTTTTAGTCCTGTTCTATCTGCGGATCAGCTAATATAGGGGAACTGTGGAGGTATCTGCAAGAGCCTGCTAGCAAATAGGGCTATTTTGCGCCTTCACCGTCTAGAGCCCCGGGCACCACGGGCCCAGGGAGTTGCTGATGACGGCCCCTGCCACAAAGACCGTGCTGATGGTCCCCTCGAGAGAGCTGGGCTGGAGCGAGGTTCGCACCGCACTCCAAACGCTGCCAGGTGTTCGGCTCGTCGAGGCGGGGTCGCTTGGCGAAGCGGTAGCGGCTGCGGCTGACGCCCGACCAAGCGTGGCGATCGTGACGTCCGAGCTGGGCGAGGTGCCGGGCTCTACTCTGGTCCGCGAGCTCCGTCGCGTCCTGCCTGTCGCCAGCAGCATCCTCGTGGTCGCAGGGTACTTCTCCACTGGAGAGCTCGTGACGCTCGCCCTCGAGGGATCAACCGGCTATCTGCTCTGGGATGATCTCTCGCTCGACCTCCTCGGTCATTGCATGAGCCTCGCCGTCTTCGGCCCCTTCATCATCACGAGTCGCTCGGTAGGTGATGCGTTCCCTGGATCCGAGCGGCCGCGGGGCCCGTTGGCGGGAGACGCGAGCGTCGTCACGGATCGCGAGCGTGACATGCTGCTCCTCCTCGGCCAAGGAATGACCCAGAAAGAGATCGCGACCTCGGAGAACCTGAGCCAACGCACCGTCCGCCGTCGCATCGACTGCCTGCGGACCAAGCTGGCGGCTCCCAACCTCTTCACCCTCGGCATGAGCGCCGTCCGCCTTCGCCTCCTTCCCTAATCAGAACGCGCGAGCGCATCGGACGGATGCGGCCCTCTGCCGAGGGCCGCGGCTGGTGCTGGTTCTTGCTTCATGTCTGACGTTGCGGAGGCACGGCCGAGCGTTTCTTTCACGAGCATCGCCAACACGAGCGCTGTGGCCAATGAGCTGACGGCGAGAAACGTGAACCCAGCGCCGTATGAGAACGTCTCCACGAGGATCGCGAATCCGGCGGGACTCGCCACCTGGCCGATCTCGCCCACGAAGCGCCACGCGCTGAAGAACTGTCCCTTGGCATTCGCCGGTGCGATGTCTGACCCAAGGACCTGCATGTTTCCGGATGTGATGCTTTGCCCGACCTGGAAGGACATGAAGGCCACCACGAAGGCCCAGAACGGCATGTCAGCGTAAGCGGTCAATGCGGTAAACCCCAGGGCAATCCCGAGCACAACGAACCCTGGTACGATGGTCACTTTTCGGCCGAACTTGTCCATGAGGGCACCCGCCCCAAAAGTGATTGGAAGTCCAATGGCGGCCCCCAGGGCTGCGAGTATGCCGATGACGTCGGGGCCCACGCCGTATTGGTAGACGGGGTAGAGGTTCACCGCCCCGCTGAACAACGTTCCCCGGGAGACCGATCCCAAGAATTGGGCGAGAAAGAATGCGAGAACGAAGAACGGCCACAACCGGATCTTCGTCTTGCCTGATCCATCCGTTTGGACAGTGAAGAACGCCGCCAAGAAGGGAAGTGACCATAATACTGCCCAGGAGAGCCAACCAGAACGCCCCGCGGATGCACGTTCGGCAGTGCTGGTGCGAGCGCTAGGCAGATTCGTCGCCGTTTCCTTCATCATCCTGAAGCTCGGGATGATCGCGAGGATCGCCAAGATTCCGTGCACAATGAATGGCACTCGAACGTCCCATACGATCGCGAGGAACCCACCCACCGCTGGGCCTAAGAGGTTCCCGGCGCTCGTCATCGCCACCATCCCCGTGATCTGGCGGCCGCGCTGTCTTTCAGCCCCCGTGTCTGAGATCATCGCCAGCCGTGCCAGGGTCCACATCTGCTGGGCGGCGCCTCCCAAGAGCCGGTAGGCCAACAGCAACTCGAACGTTGAAGCGGTAGCCACGAGGATCGACGAGATCCCCAGCAAGATGGGGCCCGCGAGGACGATCTTGCGCCGACCAATGCGGTCGATCAGGAACCCGGTCGGAATGGTCGCGACCATCCCGCCGACCAGGTAGACAATGAAGACGAGAGAAGCTGTACCGAAGCTGACGTCGAACGACTTCGCGTAGACGGGGATGGCGGGAGCCGCTATCCCCGTGCCGAGCCCGAGGATGATGGCTGGCAGATAGAGGGAGAGGAAGCTCTCTCGCGAATAGAGGCTGGTGTCCTTGCGCTGCTCGGGAGCACTCATCGTCGAGTCCCTGTCAATGCAACGTCTCCAACGGCGCAGTCACCTCAGAGGTATTGACCGACCTTGGGTTCGACATCATTGAAGCACGAACGGCGAGGCGCCGCCAATGCGCCACTGCCGATCCTTAGACGAGCGGTTCTTCGGGCGGTATTCTGGGTGGAGCTCGATGCAGCGGCGGAGGCTCCGATGGCACGGAAGATCCCATCGCCAGATCATTCGACGCTTCTTGATTGGCGGTCACTCAAACCTTATGGCGAGTCGGCGAGTTGGGCAGCTAGTCCCCAGGGAAGAGGCGGAGGTTGTGCGGCTTCACGGCGACGCGCTCGCCAACCTGGAAGCCGAGCTGCTGGTGGCGCTCTTTGCTCATCTCCGCCTCCAGCGTCTCGCCCGTATCCGTCCGCTTCAGGTCGAACCGCACGACGGGTCCGATGTTCTGAATGCGAGCAACGATCGCGCTCATGGTCGTGTGGTCGTCGACCTCGATGTGGTCCAAGTCGATGTCGTGCGGCCGAGCGTATCCGACCACCTTTCCATCCCTATGCTCTGAGCCGTCGAGCTGAGTTTCGCCGATGAAGGCCCGCCCGTCATGGACCCGGGAATGGAACAGGTTCACGCGTCCCAGGAAGTTGTAGACAAAGGGGGTCGCCGGGTTGTCGTAGACGTCCTCTGGCGTGCCGACTTGTTCGACGTGCCCCTCGTTCATCACGAGGATGCGGTCCGCGACCTCCAGCGCCTCCTCCTGGTCGTGGGTTACCAACACCGCCGTAAGGCGCAGCTCGTCGTGGAGCTGCCGCAGCCACCGGCGCAGATCGGCGCGGACCTTCGCGTCCAGGGCGCCGAAAGGCTCGTCCAGCAGCAGCACCTGCGGCTCCACGGCCAGCGCGCGCGCGAGGGCGACCCGCTGGCGCTGTCCGCCCGAGAGCTGCGACGGGTAGCGCTTCGCGAGCCAATCGACCTGGATGAGCTCCAGAAGCTCATTCACCTTGGCGCGAATCTCACTCTCCGATGGACGAAGGTGCCGCGGCCTGACTCGGAGGCCGAAGGCCACGTTCTCAAAGATCGTCATGTGGCGAAAGAGGGCGTAGTGTTGGAAAACGAATCCGACCTGCCGATCCTTCACCTTGGAGTCGCTGACGTCCCGATCGCCGAAGAGGATGGACCCGGTGTCCGCGACGTCGAGGCCGGCGATGATGCGAAGGAGCGTCGTCTTCCCGCAGCCCGAGGGGCCGAGAAGGGCCACGAGGCTCCCGTCGGCCACCTCGAGGCTCACGTCGCGGAGCGCCGTGAAGGTGCCGTAGGTCTTCGTGAGGTTTCGCGCCTCGATCTTCATTCAGTGCCCTCGGAAGCGTTCTCGGGGAAGAAATGGCTATCGGTCATGACGCTCGTTGGGTCTGCCATTCGATCACGCTTTTCACGACAAGTGTCACGAGCGCCAGCAGCGTGAGCAGCGACGCCACGGCGAACGCGGCGGCGAACTGATACTCGTTATAGAGAATCTCGACTTGCAGGGGCATCGTGTTCGTCTCGCCGCGGATGCGTCCCGATACGACCGAGACCGCTCCGAACTCACCCATGGCGCGAGCGTTGCACAGGATGATGCCGTACATCAGCCCCCATTTGATGCTCGGCAGGGTCACACGGAAGAAGGTCTGCCAGCCGTTGGCGCCGAGCACAACAGCGGCTTCTTCCTCCTCATGGCCCTGACTCTGCATGAGGGGGATCAGCTCGCGCGCCACGAACGGGAACGTCACGAACGTGGTGGCGAGCACGATCCCAGGGACGGCAAAAATGATCCTGATGCCCTGTTCGCCAAGGAACGGACCAAGCCACCCCTGCGCGCCAAACAACACCACGAAGATCAACCCTGAGATCACAGGGGAGACGGAGAAGGGGAGGTCGATCAGCGTGGAGAGCACGCTCTTGCCGACAAAGTTGAATTTGGTGATGGCCCACGCCGCCGCCACCCCAAACACCACGTTGAGCGGCACGCTGATCGCCGCGGTAAGAAGGGTGAGCTGAATCGCGGCTAACGCGATGGGGTCCGTGATCGCCGCGAAGTAGACGCCGAGGCCCCTCTGCAGCGCCTGGCTGAAGACCGCGACAAGGGGCAGTACGAGGAACAACGCCAGGTACCCCATCGCCACGGCGATCAAGACGTATCGGACGAGGCGCGGCTCGGTGATGGCGTGGGCTCGCGCGCGGGGCGCGGCCTCGGGGACGGCGACGGCGCTCCCGAGGGCGAGCGATTCCTGGGTCATTGCTTCGCTTCCGACCAGCGCTGGAGCAGGTTGATCACGAGCAGCATCACGAACGACACGACGAGCATGACGACCGCCAGCGCGGCCGCCCCAGCGTAGTCGAACTGCTCGAGCTTCGTCACGATCAAGAGGGGCACGATCTCTGTCTGCATCGGCATGTTCCCCGCGATGAAGACGACCGAGCCGTACTCGCCCAGCGCGCGGGCGAAGGCGAGCGCGAACCCCGTCAGGATGGCGGGCAGCAGTGTTGGGAAGATGACGCGGCTGAAGGTTTGCCAGCGGGTTGCGCCGAGGCTCATCGCCGCCTCCTCCGTCTCGACGTCGAGGTCCTCCAGCACCGGTTGGACGGTGCGGACCACGAAGGGCAAGCCGATGAAGGTCAGAGCGATCACGATCCCCAGCGGCGAGAAGGCCGACTTGATCCCGACCTGGTCGAGGTAGCGCCCGATCCAGCCGTTGCTGGAATAGAGGAAGGTCAAAGTGATGCCCGCCACGGCGGTGGGAAGCGCGAACGGCAGATCCACGAGGCCATCCACCAGGCGCTTTCCCGGAAACGTGTAGCGGACGAGCACCCAGGCCACCAGCAGGCCGAAGACCGCGTTGATCGTGGCTGCGATGAGCGACGTCGTGAAGGTGACCTGGTATGCGGCAATGGCTCGCGGCGCGGTGATCGTGTCCCAAAACCGGTCGAAACCGAGAGTCGTTGCCTTCAGTACCAGCCCGGACAGCGGGATGAGGACCAGCAGGCTCAAATAGACAAGCGTGAAGCCCATCGCCAAGCCGAAGCCTGGCAGGATGCTCCGCTGCTTGAGAATCACCCTTGCTAGCGGTCGGGTTGGTAGATCTGGTCGAAGGTGCCGCCGTCGTCGAAGTGGGTCTTCTGCGTCTGTCGCCAGTCGCCGAACACCTCCGCGAGGGTGAAGAGGGCGATCTGCGGGAACCGGTCCTTGTACTCCGCTGCCACCGTCTCTATGCGAGGTCGGTAGTAGTGCTTCGCCGCGATCCGCTGGCCCTCCTCGGTATACAGGTATTGGAGGTACGCTTCCGCCACGGTCCGCGTGCCGCGTTTGTCGACGACCTTGTCGACGACAGCGACGCTTGGCTCGGCGAGAATGCTGATCGACGGGACGACGAGCTCGAACTTATCCGGGCCGAGGTCGTTGATGGCGAGGAACGCTTCGTTCTCCCATGAGAGGAGCACGTCCCCCTGTCCGCGCTCCACGAAGGTCGTGGTGGACCCACGGGCTCCTGAGTCGAGGACGGGCACGTTCTTGAAGAGCTGGGTCACGAACTCTTTCGCCTTAGCCTCGTCGCCGCCATTCTTTCGCAGGGCGTAGCCCCAAGCCGCGAGGTAGTTCCAACGCGCGCCGCCGGAAGTCTTCGGGTTCGGCGTAATGACCGCGACGCCTGGCTTGACGAGGTCGTCCCAATCCTTGATGTTCTTTGGATTGCCCTTCCGAACCAAGAACACGATTGTCGAGGTGTACGGTGCGCTGTTCGACTGCAGGCGCTTCTCCCAGTCGTCCGGTACGAGCTTGCCCTGGATGTTGAGGGCGTCCACGTCGTATCCGAGGGCGAGGGTAACGACGTCCGCTTCGAGGCCGTCGATCACCGCGCGAGCCTGCGCCCCCGATCCACCGTGCGACTGCCGCACCGTGACGTCCTGGCTTTCCTTCTGTTTCCAGTATTGCGCGAACGCCTTGTTGAAGTCCTGGTACAGCTCGCGTGTGGGATCGTAGGAGACGTTGAGAATGTTGACGGCTGGCTTGGCGGCTTGGCCGCTACCGGGGCTGGAGCCGGTGGGCTGCGCACAAGCGCCGATCACTCCGACGAGCACGAGCATAGAAAGACTTCGCGCTAAGTGTGATCTCAGTAAACCGCGCATTCACCACTCCTCTTCCGCCGCACGGCTTGTGAAACCAAACCGAGCGACCTATATCTATATTGACTAATCCGATCAAGAATATCAACTAAGCCGTTAGGATAGCAGCAGGCCCGCCACGGAGGCAACCCGCGATCAGGAAAAGGGGGCGGAATGCGGGCCAAAAATACGAGCCGGCGCCGTAAGAACGGACGCCGGCTCGTATTAGCCGGAGAGGAAGCTGCGAGGTTTACTCGGGCATCTGCTGGGCGAGGTAATTCTGGAGTCCCACCTGCTGGATCGTCTCGATCTGGGTCTCGAGCCAGTCGAGCTGGCTCTCCTCGCCACGAACCATCTCTTCCAGCATGTTGCGCGTAGTGAAGTCGCCGACCTGGGCGCAGTGGGCGATCGATTCAGTTAGATGGTTGATGGCAGCCACTTCTTGCGCGACGTCGGCTTCGAGGTCTTCGGGGACGTTTTGTCCGACGCGGACGCTTCCAAGGCGCTGGAGGTTTGGCAGACCTTCCAGGTAGAGGATGTGTCGGATCAGCTCCTGGGCGTCTTTCATCTCTTCCATGCTCAGCTCACGGATCTTGTGGGCGAGCCGCTCGAAACCCCAGTTGCGGCACATCTCGGCATGGATGAAGTACTGATTGATCGCCGTCAGCTCGTTGGTGAGAGCTCCGTTGAGCCGGTCGATGACGCCCTCTTTCGCTTTCATTGGCCCTCCCGGTGCGTGCGTTGTGGGGTCGGCAGCCCTAGGCGGAGCGCCAAGCTGCTGGGGCGTCTCGCCGAGTTGCGAGGCCTACCTACGAGGCCTGCCTAATTGTAAGCGGGCTGAAGCAGAGCGGTACCGCGAGCAAGGTTCACAACGGGAAGCGGGATGATGGAGGGGCGGCTGGCGGCGGCTAGGAGCATGATCTCGTCGATGTTGCGGGCGCATCGGCCGCAGCACTGGGGGCTGTCGAGACCCAGCGCCTCGATGAGATCCCCCGGTGTTGGCCCGGCGGTCGGGGCGACGCGCTGGACGTCGGAAACAGTGAGTCCCTTACAGAGACAGACGAACATGAGAACCTCCTCGCCGGGAACCCCGTCGATTCATGTGATTAGCCGTGCAAACGGCCGCGCTGGTATAGGTATCGAGCGAATACTCGCCGCCTCTGCGGGAGCTCGGTAGGGCTCCCCGGTTCTTCGTCCTGACGCGTCGAGCGCGCGGGCCACAGCGCGAGTACACGTGCACGCAGTGCATCGAAGCGGCTGAGGATTTTCAGTAGGATCACGTGGGTGATCTCACCAAGGAGGAGAGCCGCGACGAGCTGGCCCTTCGGCTCGATGACTGGGAGGCCTTCTTCGATGGCGGCCAGGTAGCCCTGCAAGTCGCGTTCGACGTGGGCGACGATGTGCTCAGGGCCGTGGAAACCTGCGCCACTGAGAACGACTTGTGCCTCTCGCATCGCCCGTTCGATCCTTGTTTACCGCAGAGGGTTCGTGAATGCTGTAGTTTAGGCGGTGCTAATCCCATTGTCAAGTGTCGAAGACCCTTGACTTCATCATTAGCACATACTAATATATCGCATTCTCACGACCTAATTACAAGCTGAACCTTGACGACCTCGGGAGGCGCGCGCCTTAGTTCTTTCGGCCCATCCCGATCGCGACGCACCAGGCGGAGGATGACCTCGGCCGACAGGTGCGGTGTTGCGGTACACTGTGCGGAATCCGCTGCTGACGGGAGACGGTCGTTCAAATGGATCCGGTTCGCCGACGCGGTATCCAGAAGATCGCCGTCGGAGTCGGAATCATTCTCGTGATCATCGTGGCCACCCTGGCCATCGCCCCGATCTACTACCGGTAGTTTCCTTTACCGAGCCGTGTTCCCGTCTTGGGCATGGACTGAATATGCATCTTGAGCACTTCGATTTGCCGACGATTCTGCGTACTGTGGGATACATCGGGATCTTCGTCATCGTCTTTACGGAATCCGGTCTCCTGATCGGATTCTTCCTCCCGGGCGACAGCCTCCTATTCACGGCGGGCCTGCTGGCATCCCAGGGGGTGTTCGACATATCGATTCTGGCCATCGGCTGTTTCATCGCCGCGGCGACGGGAGACAGCGTCGGCTACTACATCGGGCACAGGTTTGGGCGGAAGCTCTTTACCAAAGACGACTCGCTGTTCTTCCGCAAGGATCACCTGGTCAGGGCCCACGACTTCTACACCAAGCACGGCGGGAAGACGATTATCCTGGCTCGGTTCATGCCCGTCGTCCGCACCTTTGCACCAGTGGTTGCGGGGATGGCCGAGATGCAATACACGGCTTTTCTTACCTTCAACCTTGTCGGCGCGTTCCTCTGGGCTGTCGGCCTCACCGTCGCCGGGTACTTCTTGGGAAGCGTGATCCCCGACATCGACAAGTTCCTCCTTCCGATCATCGCGTTGATCGTGCTCGTATCTGTGGCGCCCGGCTTCTACCACGCGCTCAAGACTCGAGAGCAGCGAGCGGCGGCGCGGGAGACCCTCGTCAGCACGCTCCAAATGGTCATGCGGCGCAAGGGAGACGATCGACCGCTGAGTCGCGGCCGATAGCGTTAATTGGGTCGGTAGCATGTGGGCGGTGGTCCTGGGCAGCCTGGGGCTTGCCATTGTCCTGAACCTCGCTGCGACTCCGCTGCGGGACCGAGTCAGCCTGACCCGTACTCCGGATCAACTGCTCCTGCGGAATCAGGGCGCGGCGCTGCGGTTGGATGGGGCCGTTGTGATCCTGTGCCTGATCGCCCTCGCGTGCGCCGGGGCGCTGCGCTCGCCAACGCTGATCGTGGCGAGCGCAGCCGGTGCTGTGATCGTGGGCTGGAGGATCATCCGCACGGCTCGCGCAGAGGCGGTGGTCTTCGACCGGCCGATGGACCTGGTTCGTCGGGGTGATCGCCCGATCTGCACGCTCGGCGCCATCGACGGCTTGGACGTCGTTCCCCAGGGCGCGAGGGCTGGGCTCGAGCTGCGGTACCGCGAAGCGGGCGGTGCGTTGGCGCGCGAGCGGCTCCACCGCACACACCCGAGGGAAGCCGCGGCGCTCCAAGCCGCTATCCGAGACTTCCTCACTACCCGCTCCGGATAAACACCCGTTCCCCGTCGCATGACACGGACGAGCGCCTGTATCCCGCGGATTCTACGTCTCCTCTAAGAAACGTCTACGCGGATTCAGGGGCCGACGGGCATAGAAGTAAAGAGGAAATACGTTGGCGTTGACACCAGCGCGTCGGATATTCCGGTCCTGGCGGGGGAGGGAGCCATGGCAATTCGTGTTCTTGGGGTCTTGACGATCTTGCTGGCAGCGACCGCCTTCGGTTGCCGCGGCACTGGACCCGGGCCGGCGCCGGGCGGGGGGAATCCTGATAAGGGTAAGGTCCTCTTCCAGCAGAAGAGCTGCGGAACGTGCCACACGCTCGCCAGTGTGCCGGGAGCCAGTGGGACGATCGGGCCTGATCTCGACGGCATCGCCAGCCGCGCCGCGACGCGCGAGCCGGGCAAGACCGCTGAGCAGTACATCGACGAGTCAATTCGCGAACCGGCGGCCTTCGTCGTCCCGGGCTATCCTGCGCCATCCCAGGGCGGTATGTTGCTCCCAGTCCCGGTGACCGACGACGAACGGCGCGACTTGGTCGCTTTCCTCATGACGCAGAAATAGCGCCCCGAGCCCTTTACGGAGATCGCTCTGGGTTAGTGTCCTCCCACTCATCTGCGTTCCGGCCGGCGTGGCCGTGTCGCCCTGTAGAGTGAAGGCCGAAAACGCAAAAGATTGGGAGGAAGAATCTGTGGGCCCTGCAGGTGTGGATCCGACGTTCGTTCGGATTATTTTTCGAGAGGCTACTCTCGCCAAGGTTTTCGCGGAGGCCGCTAAGTGGGCGGACGAGTACGCCGGCGAAGACGGTGGCCTTCGTAACGAGCTCGTGCTATACACCACCGAAGTAGCGGCGCTTGGTGACCCAGAGGGGTGGGAGCTGGCGCTCTACGTCTCGGACGATGCCGGCGTGTTCGGCGGAGCGGACAATTCGGGAATGCAGATCGAGGTGAATTGAGACGCGTGGCGTGCCCACGTTCCGGTGGCTTGGGGGAATGCCCGGGCTCATCTAACGGCTTCGTGTTCGTGTTCGAGGTCTAGGACCTTGTCGGCAAGAAGTGCGAGCATCTGCCAGCCGTGGTTGTGATCCCTCGTGGCTTCCAGGTCCCCCGTATTCCAGTCCAGGACGACGTACCTGCGTACCGTGAAGCCCTCAATCAAAGACAGAATGGGTAGTACTATGACCATAGCAACGGCCGATTCCGGGTGCAGCCGTGCATGATCGTCCGGAACCACCTTGGAGGTCCAATGAGAAGTGGCGTGATTGCCATCCTTTGCGGTGTATTACTGGTTACTGCCTGCGCAACGCCCCCGGCCTCGACGAGGTCTGGAAGTGAAGCGCCAGGTCCAGCGGTAAGGTCCTCATCCTCACCGACGCGGCTCACGATCGCGATCCGTAGCGATCCCAAAGCCCTCGCTTCCAAACTCAACTCGGCGGCAGGAGCTGGGGGCGCCCCGGGGGCCGACGAGATCGAGCAGATGCTCAACAACGGGCTCGCCGTCGAAACCAAGGCGGGTGGAATCTTTCCGCAGCTTGCCGAGGCGGTACCTACGGTCGAGAATGGGCTCTGGAAGCTCCTCCCGGACGGTCGGATGGAGACGTCTTACCGCATCCGCGAAGGTGCCCAATGGCATGACGGGACGCCTTTCACCGCGGACGACGTGCTGTTTACGGCCAAGGTGGAGCAGGACCGCGATCTGCCGGTCTTCCGCAACGTGGCGCATGCCAACATCGACGCCGTGGAGTCGTCGGATCCACGGACCCTCATCATTCGCTGGAGCCGGCCTTTCATCCAAGCGGATCGCATGTTCACTAACGCGCTCGGCATGCCAATGCCGCGGCACCTCCTCGAGAAGACCTATCTCGAGGACAAGGAGAATCTCCCCAACCTCGGCTACTGGACCCGGGAATTCGTCGGCACTGGTCCGTACAAGCTCAGGGAGTTCACGGCGGGATCCGGCGTGGTGTTGGAGGCGAACGAGCGGTACGTGCTGGGTCGGCCCAAGATCGACCAGGTCAGCGTGCGCTTCATTCTCGATCCCGGCACGATCGGAGCCAATATTCTGGCCGGCGAGGTGGACATGAACATGGGCGGCCGCCTGTCCATCGAGTGGGGCGCCCAAATCCAGAGCCAGTGGCGGGATGGGCGCCTGGTGCTCGAGGTAACTCGCAGCATGATCACTGCCTATCCGCAGTTCATCAACCCGAACCCCGCCATTCAAGCGGAGGCCCAGTTCCGCCGCGCACTCTTGCACGCCGTCGACCGGCAACAGATTCTCGACAGTCTCAATAGCGGCTACGGACACCTGGCTCACGCCGTTATTTCTCCAACCCATGCAGAGTGGGGCGATGTCGAGTCGAGCGTGGTGAAGTTCGACTACGATCCGCAGCGTGCGGGGCAGCTCATTCAGGGGTTGGGCTACACGCGCGCGGCAGATGGAGTCTTCCGCGATGCCGCAGGACAGCGTCTCCAGCTCGAGGTGCGCACGACCGCTAACGACGACGGCCAGATGAAAACGATGGCGTCAGCGGCCGACTTCTGGCAGCAGGCCGGAATTGGCGTCGACCAAGTGGCGTCGCCACCGCAGCGAGCACAGGATCGCGAGTACCGCGCGACACGCCCGGCGCTGGAGATCGTGCGGCAGCCCAACGGCGTCAAGGATCTCTCACGGCTGTACGGTGGGAACACCCCGCTGCCCGAGAACGATTTCACGGGTGTCAACCGCTCGCGGCACCGCAACCCGGAGTTCGACGCCCTCATCGACCGCTTCCTCGTGACGATCCCTCGCGAAGAGCGCATGGCCGTCCTGCGACCTATCGTGCACTACGTGAGCGATCAGGCCATCATCCTCGGCATGTTCTGGGATCCAGGACCGACGATGATATCCAACCGCGTAAAGAACGCCACGGAGCCGAGTGACGTCTGGGATATCCATACGTGGGAAGTGAGCTGAATGGGGTGCGGCGAACGCCACCCTGTGGTTGACTGAGGAAGACCGCTTTCCCAAGGTCGTTGGGCGCCTAGCGAAGCTCGAACCGGATTTTCCGGCCTTCGCCACGTCGGTAGTGGACCGCCTTCCCGAGTCGTTTTCCCGCGGTCGTCAAGCGCCGCTTGACGGTTCGTTGGGATTCATCTGCATCAAGGGTAAGCTCACCCCAGTCGCCAGGACTCAGGGGGGCGAGGAAATCGGTGTATTCGGTCAACTCGACGGTGGTCTTCTTGGCTCGCAGTGCCATTCGTTGGACCTCTTCAGCGCTCAGTCGACGGAATTGCGTCATAGCAGTCTCCAGAAATCGTTTTGCATCAGCGGCAAAGCACAATCACGTAGGGTGGTCTGCGGGCCGAGACCGCGATAGGAAGCTATCTGGCCGGACGAGGGCCGGTTGGCGTCGGCGCGGCCGGTGCCCCTGGGCGCGGCCGGTAGCATTAACCCGATCTCTCCGGGCATGATGGGCAGAGCCCATCGGAGCATTCTAGGAGAGTCTGTCCGCCTACTTATACGTGATGCCCGACTCCCATGGCAGCAGCGACGAAACGCTCGGCGGCGCCGGGCGCCCAAGCGTTTGAATCGCACGAGCGTAGACTGTTCGTATCGTTCATCGCGAGACGGAGGTAGGCTTGTCGGAGGACCCTATCGCTCTGAATGCATACGAGCAGTTGGCCGACGCGTACGCTGCAATGGTCGACACCAAGGCCCATAACGCGTACTACGAGAGACCGGCCATGCTGAGCCTGCTGCCCGATGTACGTGGCTGGCATGCGCTCGACGCTGCATGCGGCCCGGGGCGCTATGCCGAATGGCTCGCGGATCACGGAGCGGAGGTCACGGCGTTCGACGTGAGCCCGAGCATGCTGCGGAACGCCCGAGCCCGCCTGGGCCAAAGGGCGCGCATCGAGGAGGCGGATCTCAACCAGCCGCTGGCTTTCCTCGGGAATGAGACGTTTGACCTGGTCGTCTGCGCCCTCGGATTGGACTACGTCCGAGACTGGCGGGCCGTGTTTTCGGAGTTCTCACGGGTCCTTCGTGGGCACGGAATGGTGGTTTTCTCGATCGAACACCCGCTGTCGGACTATTCGCTCTGGCAGGCAAGGGACTACTTCCGAACCGAGCAGGTCCAATACACCTGGCGTGGCTTTGGGGAGCCCGTGGAGATGCCATCATTCCGTCGGTCCTTGATGGAGGTCTTCAATACCCTCGGAGAGACAGGCTTCTGTGTGGATCGGGTCGTGGAGCCGCTGCCAACGGAGGAGTTCAAGGAGCAGGACCACGAAGAATACGAAAGGCTGATGCAGCGGCCCGGGTTTCTCTGCCTGCGTGCTTGGAAGAAATGACGTGCGGGCACTGGCTGGGCCATGTGGTGGGTCGCGCTCATCGCCTGGTCCTGGCAGATCGCCAGAGGTCCTCAGAGTCAGTGACTGGTAGCGTCGTGCTCACCCCGGAAGTGAACCCCGTACACTGCATTCAGCGCCGGTGGGGCACCCACGACCTCAGCTCGCTTCGCATAGCTCAGACGGCCCGTAGCTCGACCTCGGAACGAGCCAGAGGTGGGAGAGATGTCCCCAAAGTCTCGACCAACAGCGACCCTGATGTAATTCGGCCCCGTCTGGCGCCGGTGAGTCGGATCGTACTCCACGAGCTGCACGCCACCAGACTCCGCCGGATCAGTGCAGAGCGCCTCCACCCATGCGTGGGGCGCCCCCTCACCTAGCAAATGGCCGGAAACGTAGCGGGCAGGAATCCCGAGCACACGGAGCAGGGATAGCAGGAGGTGCGCGTAATCCTGGCAAACGCCGTACCCTAGCTGCAGCGCGGTTGCAGCGGCCGTTTCCCAGCTCGTGACCCCGATCCTGTAGCGAATAGCGCTGGAGACCCAAGCTGCCGCGAGCTCCGCCTGCCTCGATTGGAGCTCGCTCTGTCGCTCGATCTCCTTGGCTGTCAGCCTCAATCGGTCGTTAGGTGCCGTTAGCGCCGTGAGTTCTAGGTAGGACTCCTCGCTCCATGGTGGCTCAGACGACGACGGAGCCGAGGTGTCTCCAGCGCCATTGCGCTCTACCTCATACTCCGCGACGAACTCCAAGCGGTCGGAAACGGACTGGACGGCCACTCGGCAGACCCTGTTCCCGAACCGATCGACCTCCCAATTAACCTCAACTCCACCCACCGATCCGGTGACATCGAGGGAATGCATGACGAGATGTTGGTCAAGATGTCTCGTGGGCGGGATCAGCACAAGGCACTGGCGCACGTCATGTACTGGCGCTGAGTAGGAGTAGCGATATCGTTGCCAGACCCGGTACGCGACCCGAGGCGCCACGGCCCTGTCGTTGACAGAGCCATCGAGCCGACCATCGCCGCGCTGCTCCGCCGTCAACCTGCTGCTTCCTCGCGCGTCGAGCCGCTGTTCGTAGCGAGATCGGCGTCGTCTCCAACGTGATCTGACCAGACGATCAGCGACTTCAGGTTGGTTGGCCCGAATGAGGTCGTCATCGCTACGTCCACCACGTCCGGCCCGTGGGCAATTTCGATCCGTCCGATTCGCGGGACATTGTAGCGCGCATCGAATGTGTACCAATGACCGTCGATGAACGCATTGAACCAGGCGTGGAAGTCCATCGGGGTGAATGGTGGTGGAACATCGATGTCTGGCAAGAAACCATAGGCGTATCGCGCCGGAATGTTCATGGCCCGACAGAGCGCGACTGAAAGGAGGGCGATGTCCCGGCAGACGCCAAAGCGGCGGGAGAATGTATCCACCGCAGTGACCGTCGGATCACTGGTTCCGGACTCATAACGGATGTTCTCGTGCACCCAATCGCAGATCGTCTGGACCATCGCGCTCGTCGGCTCGATGGAGCCAAATAAGCTCCACGCGGGATCCATCAGGAGGTCGGACTGAATCGACCTGCTCGGCAGCAGGTAGACCAAAGTCTCGTCGGGGAGCTCGGCCACCGGCACGAGGGGCAACGCCGTGGGCCTCGGGTCCGGCTGTCCGGAGACCTCGACGATCGCGTCGTACCGCAGCGTCAACGGGCCGCCTGGCATAACGAGGCGCCAGCAGCGATTCCCGAATCGGTCCAGATACTCCCGAACTGGCGTGATCGGATCGAGCTGCCGCGAAGCTGCGACGATCGTATGAGGCCCGCTTGGGTGGGGCTCAACCAGGACCAGGAGCGGGACAGCCCCCTCCGATTCGAGACCGAACTCACAACCAACTCGGATTCGCATCGACGCTCCACTCTAACAAGAATGATTGAATCAACCGGGGCGCGGCGATGCCATGGGCAGAGTGCCCAAGTCCGAACGTCGCCGCGCCGGCAGCCGTTGTTGAAAGGCAAAAGCATTCCCTTCGCCAGGCACTCTTGCAGCCCATGAAGAATCCCTCATGACACGCTGAGCCAGATAGAGCAAGATCCGTCGCAGTACGCCAGGATCACGCGACGCGATCCCCGCAGCCGTACATCTGCAGAGGAGAGGCCTACCGCATGGATTTGCTCATCAGCCCGCTCGGTGCTGCGATTGTTGTTCTCCTCCTGATCATTCTTCCGTCGCTGCGTATGTGCAGCGAATGGGAGCGCAAGGTCGTACTACGACTGGGGCGATTCGCCGGTGTGCGCGGCCCCGGTATTTTTCTCCTGTTGCCGTGGATCGAGCGTACCCCGTTTACTATCGACCTGCGGACGATGACCAGCAGCTTCACGGCAGAGCAAACCTTGACGCGGGACAATGTCCCGGTCAACGTCGATACCATCCTGTTCTGGCGAGTGATCGACCCGGGGCGAGCAGTGCTCCAAGTGGCTGATTACGTTTCGGCAGTGATGGGTGTCGCCCAAACGGCCCTGCGCGACATCATTGGTCAGAATGACCTGAGCCGCGTTCTCTCCGAGCGCGCATCGATCGACGCATCGATGACCGAGGTCATGGATGCGCAGACCGAGTCGTGGGGAATCAAGGTCTCGTCAGTACAGATGCGGGATATCAAGATCCCCGATGTATTGCAGGATGCCATGAGTCGAGTCGCCCAGGCCGATCGGGAGCGGCAGGCACGCATCATTCTCGGAGACAGCGAAGTAGCCGTCGCTCAGCGGTTCGCCGACGCCGGAATCGTGTATGACCAGAATCCGATGGCGCTTCACTTGCGCGGAATGAACATGCTCTACGAGGTCATGAAGACCGGGGGCACGGCCACTGTGATCGTCCCGTCGACGGCTGTCGAGAGCATGAGTTTCGGTGGGATGGCCGGGATCACGGCTTTGGCCCGCGGCTTGGCTCCGACAGGGGGCGGTGAGACTGGGCAATTGGCGCCGTCCGTCTTGCCCACCGCCTCTGACCCGACCTGAGCATACGCACCTGGTTACTCATACGCGATCTAGAGCTCCTCGGGATGGGAGCGAACGGCTTGTCGGCAGGGGTACAATCGGGCAGAGCTGATGAGCCAGGGAGGTGAGAATGCCTGTTCATCTCGACCACACGATCGTGCCCGCCCACGACAAGGAAGCGTCTGCTCGATGGTTCGCCGAGATCATGGGCCTAGAGTACAAGGGGCCGTGGGGCCACTTCGCGCCCGTACAGATTGACGAGTTTCTCAGTCTGGATTTTGACGACTCCGAGAACTTTCAAACGAGCCATTACGCGTTCATCGTGGCCGACGCCGAGTTCGACGATATCCTAGAACGCGTTCAGGACAAGAAGATCGTCTACGGTAGCGGCCCGTTCGAGTCCGAGGACATGCAGATCAACCAGCGCCACCAGGGTCGCGGCTTCTACTTCAAGGATCTGAACGGTCATCTGCTCGAGGTCATCACCCACACGTACGTCTAAGGCCGCGCCTTCGCTCGGCGCCACATGAATTTCAGGGCGGACCAATCTGTGTCCAGCGCCGCCACTTTGACGTCGACCAGGCCGGTGGGCAACACGTGATCGCGGATTGATTGCTCGGTGACGTCCGAGACGTGGCCACCAGCGCGACGCGGCCATGCTATCCATAGGCTGCTCCCGGCCGGGACGCGGCTCGCTACGTCCGCGATCTCGCCCGCAAGCTCGGCGGCGTTTCGAACAAACCAGATGGCGATGTCGAAGGCTTCGTCGAGGTCTGCATTGATCTCAACGCGCGGTGGCAAGTGGGGAATCTCCCAATCCGCCGGAGCATGGCGCAAGGCTATTGCGGCGCCCTCCTTCACGCCGAGCTTTTGACCCATTGTGCGACCCGAGTATCCGATGCTCGGGTCGTTCGCGCGTCGTTCGCTGGCAGCTTTGTCGGCCATGCTCCAGTCTCCTCTCCAGTGGTTGATCCGTGTCCAAGTCAGACCTGCCGCGCAGAATCCCTGCCAGGTTTGCGATCTTGCGGAGTGACTCTTGGGAGTGACTCTTGATTGAAGGCATGGTGATTCAGATCCTTCCTCCGGATCGACTGGTGATTAGTCAGGGGACTGCCGACGGGGTCGTTGACGGGCTGGTGTTCGCCGTGCGCTTCGAGCGCAGTACAGACGCGCCAGAGAAATGCAGAGTGCGCGTTGTCGCCTCCGGCCGAAATACCACCACGTGCGAGGCCACGGAGAGCCCCTTGCCGAATATCGTGCTTCCGGGTGACTACGTTCATGAGGTGGCTCCAGAACCGTCCTGATGTGGACAAGGGACCAAGGAGGCAGCTAGTGGAGCGCGCCTGCGTTCTGGCGCGATGTCGCCGAGGTCTGCATGCGCTCTAGCAGGCCCATCCAGCGTATATCGGCGGAGCTATTGACGGGGTCAACGAACGGACAGTATTGTCCGCTGAGTCTTATGGCTCCCCAAAGTGCCGCTTTCCGCTGACGCTGGGGAGAGAAGATCGTTTGTTTTCTCCGGAGGAGGGACCCATGTACAACGGCGTGAAAGTCCTCGATGTCCACAGCCACATCCACGACATTCCGATGACCGACCGGACCCAGGCTCCGCGCCTCAGCTACCAATTCTGGCACGATCTCTGGTTCATCCAGGGCCTCGGCGCTTCGAAGCCCCTGCCCAGTCCTATCGCTCCAGGCAAGCACTCGGACCGGCCCGGGAATAGAGATGAGGACTTCCAGGCGGTCGCGGCCGCGCTCGTGAGGTATCTCGAAGCGCGAAGGATCGACGCGCAGATCATCAGCCCCCACCCACTTCAGTTCCACGGTTGGATGGAAGACGACATCCAGTTCAAGAGCTGGATTGGCTACCAGAACGACCTGGCCTTCAAGATCGCTCAGGCGCAGCCGGATGTCCTTCTTGGCTCTTGCCAACTCCCCCAACGCGCCGGCGAGAAGGACACCGAGCATTGTCTCGAGGAGCTGGAACGCTGCGTCAAGGAGCTCGGGTTCGTCGCAACCTACGTATCACCGGATATCAACGGCAAAGGCAGTACGCCGCCGATGAATACGCCCTATTGGTATCCGCTCTATGAAAAGTGCCAGGAGCTTGGCGTGCCGATTATCGTCCACGGGACGGACGTGGTCAACCCGAATTTTCACGCCATGGACATGAACCGGTACTTCGAGTTCAACTTCATGGTTCCGCAATCGATTGCGATGGCGACCCTGCGGCAGCACCCCGAGATCTTCGAGCGCTTCCCAGGGCTAAAGATCATCGTTTGCCACTGCGGTGGGTTTCTCGATCGTCTCGGCGAGGATGCACCATTTCGCGCCAAGGGCAACAAGGACCGTTTGGCGGAGGGTCTCTTCTACGACACTGCCGCCTATGACATGGACTTCCTGTCACTGGCCATCAAGCAGCGCGGTACATCGCAGTTCACCTTCGGAACGGAGGCCCCGGGCTCCGGCATCGAGCCGCGTCCCGGCACGAAGTACTCCGCGGATGACCTCATACCGATGTTCGAGAGCCACCCAGCGCTCAGCTTCATGAGTGAGAAGGAAAAGACGGACATCCTGCACAACACTCCCGCCAAGCTGGCTCCCGGGCTGGCCGACGCAACTGCCCAGAACGCCAAGGCCAGAGTGAAGGCGTACTAGCTCGACGCACCAATGGCTGAGGGCTGATCCATGGACTGATTCTGGAGGGAGTCAGGCTTCTCCGAATGGGCTCAGCGAGCCTCGAACCGCTAGCGCGTGTCCCAGGTATGGGCGTTCCATCCCGTCGTCGGGCTCGTCATTCCCGTGATGCGGTTGGCCACGAGCGTCGGCTGCACGTCGTAGAACAAGCCCATGACATTGAGCACGTCCGTCATGTGATGGAGGATCTCCCCCAGCACACGGGTGCGCTCCGCTTTGGGGATCGTCGTGAAATATCGCTGGATGTTCGCATCCAGCTCTGGATTCATGTAGCGCGAGTAGTTCGAGCCGACAAAGTTGTTCTCTGGGAGGGGCGCCTGAATCGTTTGGAAGCCGCGCAGGTCGGCGAGCGTATTGGGCTGCCGATTCATGCGGAAGGCGGGGAACTTCGCCACGTACTCGCGATCGTTCCAGCGCTGGGGAGGAAGGATGACCGGTTCGGCGTCGATCCCCGATTGGCGCCATGCATCAGCCGTGGCGATCATCGGCTTGGATTGGTTGCTCGCCCAGATCTCGACGGAGACTCGTTGCCCGGTCGCGTCCCGATAGAAGCCGTCCGGTGCTCGTGAGAAGCCGACCTCCTCGAAGAGTCGCGCTGCCTGGCGCGGATCGTAGTCGTACCGCACGATGTCCCCCTGAACATTCGGGAATTGTGGATCCCCCGGACTCAGGAACGCGTGCGCAACTGACGTAGACCCAGACTGGATCGTATCGACTATCTGTTGACGGTCGAGGGCATGCATCATCGCGCGGCGGAAGCGTACGTCCCCCACCGCTGCCGGAGTTGGATTGATGAATTGCGGGAAGATCACGAGCCATGAGCTCGGAGCCATGATGGGCTGGCCGTCCGTCCACTGTTCCTTCGCCTGGAGGGCTTGATCCAGGGAGACTCCTCGTCCCATGGTCGCATCGACCGCTCCGGAGTAGAGATTGGCGAGCAGTGTCGTTGTGTCCGGAATGAAACGGACCTCGATCTCGTCGATCTTTGGTCGGCCCAGCGCGTAGCCATCGAACGCCGTGAGGACGACATGGGTTCCGACCGCAAAAGACTTGACTCGATAGGGGCCAGCGCCGACAAACTCCGAACTCCAAAAGGCGAGCTGCAGAAAGTTTGCCTTGTCGTTTGTGTATGGGGCCTCGAGAATGTGCTTCGGCAGGGGCTGAGCGAGGTCCTTCGAAAAGAGCGTGTCTGCCTGGATGAAGGGCTGGAGCCAGGTGACCGTGATGGTTCGCGAATCGATCGCCTGAACGTTCTCGATGAGCTCGTACGTCGAGTCGCGGAAGAGCGGGAGCTCGCGGTCCCGGCCGACAGCGATGGTGAACAGGAGATCATCGGTCGTCAAGGGTGTCCCGTCGTGCCAGCGGGCGTTCTCTCGGATCTTCCAGCTCGTTTCCATCTTGCCGTCAGGCAGCAGTTTCCAGAGCCCGTTCTCCAGTGTTGGTACGGCCTCTGCAAGCTTTGGTTGAGGCACGTTCTCGTCGTCGAGGTCCGCCAAGCCGTCCGTGATGAGGTCTTCGACCTGCGAGCCGCCGGGTGATGTGTAGGCGAACACCGCCCGGATCACCTTGTTGTTCAGCACAGGTAGATCGCCGGCGATGCCGACCACGATTCGCTTGTTTCCTGCGGACTCGACCCTGGCAGCGGAGTCCGTCGCTTGTGCTGAGTCGGTCCGAGCAGGAGGCGTGGCGCAGCCTGCCACCGTCGCCAGCAAGACGACACCAGTGATCATCGAGGTACAAAGATCAGGGCCAGTGATTTGCATCCGCTCCCTCCTGCTTCCTTCCACCGGGCGCTGGAGCAATAGTCCAGCCTAGCCGCTGCACTCGATCTGGAAGAAGTTGCCGCTGCGGTCGCGCAGGAAGATGTTGTTCCCCTCGCGCCGGAAGCGGATCTTGCCGCCGTCATACTTCAGCGAGACCGGCGAGATGCGCACGCTCGCGAGATATGCGACCACCTCGCGGGGGGGCTGCGACGTGTGCAGGATTGCGCGTGGCGTCGCCTTCAGGAACTCCTCGGGCGGCTCGGGGAGTCGCTGTCCGGTAAGAGTGACGCCGATGTATGCGCTGCCGAAGCGGGCGAAGATCTGCGCCGCGGGCGTTGGATTCGGCGCCTTTGTGCGGAACGAGATGTACGCGTTGCGGGTCCACGGCGCGCACGGATCTTCCCCGCGCGCCCAGCGCTCCGCTTCCAGCACATCCTCGGTCCGGTAGCCGAAGTAGGTGTCGATCTGCCCCTGGAGCCCATTGACGTAAAACAGTTCTCCGTGCTCGATGTCCTCGACCGGCACGTAGTAGTGGTCGATAAGGATGTCCGCCTCGGATGACCCAACGAGCTGGACGATATTGCCGCTCGGGTCGTCGACGTAGACGGCGAGCTCGCGCTCGCTGGGGTGGTCTTCTCGCCACCAGCTCACCTCCGAGCCGAAAGCCGTCAGCGCATCGGCGATCATCTTGAGCCTGTCGGCCGGAACGCGGTAAGCGACGTGCTGCCCAGCGTGAGCGATAGTGCGCGGTCGAGGTCGCCGGACGAACTCGACTCGCTGGTTCGCGGTTGTGAAGACCAGACGCCGATCGGACTGAGACCAGGTGCCTGCGCGATCCTGAAAAATCGCCGAATAGAAGGCCCGGGTGGCGCCCAGATCCGCCGCGTCGAGAACAACGCCCGAGATCGCGTCGATTGCCAGCGGCGCCGCCGCAGAAGCCAGGACCGGGGCGGCACCCGACTCGGGCGGGACGTAGCCGTGCCCACCGTACTTGGGGAGCGCATCGGATGGGTCGGGTAATGCCCACGCCCGCTCGATCTGGCGGCTATCGCGCACCGCGGTGTTTCCGGAGCGTTGTTCGGTCATTCCACTCCCTCTGTCACGGGATCCACCAAAGGCGGCACGATCAGCGTGCCTCGGTGGCCTCCCGCTCCCATGCCAGGCGGTTGTAGCGTTGGCCCTCGTCGCGCCGCCAGCAGATCTCCATGAAGTTCCCGCCGGGATCGGTGAAGTAGATCGACTCACCAAATGGGCCATGCTCGGGATGGGTGACGGGCCCCTCGAACACGAGTCCGTTGTCTTGTGCACGCTCAACGATCTCGTCAAAGCGCGCTTGGCTCACGGCGAACGCGATGCGCGAGCCGTCATCGCCCCGGAGCTGGTCAGGCATCGGGAGGTGCTTGGCGTGCGGGAACAGGACGAAGAGGTAGCCGGCGAGCGCGTTGCACGGATGGGGGGCGCCACGCCCCGCACGTACGTCCTCGGTCGCGGAGCTAACCGTGTTGCAGTGCTTGGCGCCAAGCATGTTGACGTAGAACTGCTCGCCCTCGCGCACGTCGGGGCAGCTCCGACCGGTGTGGTTGAGTCCCTCGATCTCTGCCATACGTTCTTCTCCTCAGGTTAGCGCCCAGCCGCTGCTGTGGCCTCGGCGGCTGGTGGCTTCGCGGCTTGCGCCGGCTCGAAGCAGTTCCGGTGCGTGACCTCCGACGTGTCGACGAGAACGTGCCCCGCTGGGCTGAAGCTCACCGCGTAAAGCCGCAGCGCGTCGAGGTCCGGCTGGCCACCCGTCAAATCGCCGCGGCGGTCGAACGTTGCGTGGTGGTAGGGGCATTGGAAGCGCCAATGCTCGCGGTTCCAGATGATGCGCCCGTTCATGTGGGTGCACCAGCGGCTCATCGCGAGGAAGCCCTCTTTGAGCCGAACCAGATAGACGTCCGCGTCCTTGAAGAGCTTGACGTCGCCGATCTTGTACGCGCTCGCCGGGCCGCAGTCCAGGGTCCCGACGTTTGGCAGGATGATCTCAGATGCCTCGGGGGCGTCGCAGCACACCTCGAGCATGTGGTCGTCAGGGTCCTTGAAGTTCACGTTGTATTCGCCCTGTGCGAGGTACTGCGCGCGGTCGACCCAGACGTCGATCTTGTACTCGTCCACCTTTTCCAGAAGGCGCCGATACTGATTGGGCGTCATCGTGAAGGCGTGGTGGACGGCGTTCGTGCCAGGGCGGCGCGGAACGACGTCGTCCTTCTCGACCAGCACAAGCATAGTGCCCGTATTCATGCGGAGCACGGAGTGAGGACGGGGCTCCGCCATCAGCCCTCGGCCCAGAATGTCCATGCCCATGACGTCGTGGTACCAATGCTCGCTGCCATCGAGATCGCTCACGCTCAATACGAGGTGGCTGATGCGCTCGACGATCGGGTCTTCATCGTCCTGTTCGCCCGGGACGTAGCCGTGACCGCCGTACTTCGGCGCCGCGTCCGAGGCGTTCGGCAGCTCACGCGCTCGCTCGAGCTGCCGCCGGGACCGGTTTGGTGCGTTGGCTCCAGATACAGTCGCTTCCGCCATCTTCCCTACTCCTGGCATGATTTTTGCCAGTCCAGACTTATCGGACGTCCCATTCCTCGATGTTCCACGTCGCTGTGGTCTTCGGTATCGTATTGCGCTTGACGCCGGTGACGCCATCACGGAAGACCGTGAGCTGGATGTTGAAGTACAGCGGAAGGCCGGGCAGATCCTCCGATTCGATGCGAGCCAGGTCACGGAAAAGCGGTCGCTGCTCCGCCGGATCGATGGCGACCTTCATCGCGTTAGTGACCCGGTCGCGCTCTGGATTCTGGTAACAGCCGCGGTTCCATCCGACCCAGCGCTTGGCCTCGGTCGGGCAAGACAGCCCCTCGTGGCGCTCGATCCAGTACTGAAAATTGATCGGAAACGTCGTCGTCATGACGCCGGGAAACGTCGCGACGTACTGGCGATCCTGCGCCTCGCCCGGTGAGAGCACGACTTGGTCCGCACCGATGCCGATCGACTTCCAGTTATCGGCCATGATTGCAACTTCCGTCTCATAGCCCGCTGTGGTCCACTCGGCAATGCTCGCCCGCTGCCCGCCGGACGTCAGCCATAGTCCGTCGGCGCCCATCGTCCAGCCCGCCTGGCTCAGCAGCTCCTGCGCCCGACGCGGATCGTGGTCGTAGACCGCGGCGACGTCTTTGACCCAGTCCCAACGATAGTCATCCTGAGGCAGGTACACGTGGGAGATCGGCGCCGCCCCGTCGAAGATCGTGTCCACGATCGATTTCCGGTCGATCGCATGCAAGAGGGCCCGACGTACTCGCACGTCCAGTAGATCTCGGGGGCTTGCGAACTCGGGTCGGAATTGGAACGACATCGTTCGCCAGTGGACCGACTGCGCCAGTACGGCGGGTTTCTTGCCGGCTCGCTCCCATTCGGCCTTGACGAAGTTGGCCTGCTGGAAGTCCAGCGTCGCGGGAATTGCGCCGTCCAGGCTGCCTGCGAGCAGATTAGCCACTGCAGTCGGCGCGGCGAGGATGAATTTCACCGTGATCGTGTCGATCTTCGCTCGCCCCGCGTAGAAGCCATCGTACGCCTTCAATAAGACATGACTGCCCAGCGCCCATTCCGCAACGCGATACGGACCGACGCCGACGAACTCGCGAGTCCAGTACGGGTTCTGCTGGAAGCGCTCCTTGTCCGCGCGGTAGATCGGCTCGAGCAGATGGGCGGGCAAGGGTCCGAGGTCGTCCTCGACGATGGCATTGGCAAAGGGGTAGGTCTGCGACCATTCGATGACGAGCGTCGCGTCGTCCGGACTCTCGACCCGATCAAGGTAGGCGGCGAGCTTGCCCTGCGGCAGCGGGAGCTCGGGATCGGTCGTGATGACCGAAGCGAAGAGAAAATCCTTGGCCGTTAGCGGCGTCCCGTCGTGCCAGGTAACGTCCTTGCGGAGGTTGTACGTTGTCCGCATCGTTCCGTCCGAGCGAACCAGCCACGTGCCGCGCTCCTGGTTTGGGAGCTCGACCGCGAGCTGAGGATGGAGCGCGCCGCGATCATCCAGCGTTGCGAGCTTGCGGTGGACCGCGCCCTGAACGTCGCCACCGACGTTCGGCTGATTGCCCAGGCCGAGCGAGGTGACGAGCACGATCGGCTCACCCTGGATGGCGAAGCTCAAGCTCTTGGGTGCATCCGGACTTGCGGCTGGCGCGGACGGCGACGACTGGTCGCGCCCGGGAGCCGACGACGGTGTGCATGCGACGAGCAGCGTCGCCAGCAGCAGCAGGACCGCAGTGCGCGGGCGGGCCATTCGCATCACATCCTCCTGGCCGGGCTCAGCGAGCCACAGCGGTTGGTCCGGCGTACGGACCTAGCTCGAAGAGAGCCTGCTCGAGATAGCGTTGGTCCACGACCTTCGCTATCGTAATCTCCGGCGAGACGAGCTGCTGCTCCTGAAGCCAGCCGAGGTCCGCCGATATGCTTTCGAGGTTCAAGCGGCCGTTCGGCTCCACGCCGGTTGGGACCATCTGATTCGCGATGGCCTCACGCTCATAGTCGGTCTGCGCCGCGAGGACGTTAACCACCGCGTCGCGGTTTGCTCCATTCTCGAAAGCGCCATAGTAGTCGCGGGCACCTTGCAGGTAGGCGAGCACGTAGCGCTGAGCCGCGTCCGGCTGCTCCGTCCGAAACCGGTGGCTGAACATGACGGCGAACTGCTGGCGGCCGGGCTGGACCTCGGACTCCTGCTTCCAGGCCACGAACGCACCGGCAGCGCGCCCCTCCATGATGCTGCTCAGTCGGCCGACGGTGGAGACGTCGATGGCTCCCGCCGCCAGCGCCTTGTGGCGCGCATCGCCAAAGTCTGTGGTGACCAATTCGACGTCGTCGAAGGTCAGGCCGCCTCGTCGGAGCGCGGCCGCGAACGTGAGCCAGTCATGGTCACCACGGTCCCCAGAGATCCCGATCCGCTTGCCCCGCAGGTCGGGGAAGTCCTTGAGCGCGCCGGATTCTACGAGCGCCGGCCGAGCGACGATCGCGCCGCTGCCGCGGCCCGGGCGCATCTGACCTTGGTCCGCGACCATGACCATCGGCTGCGCTGGCGACCAATCGCTGAAGAAGTAGAAACCCGGACCCAGGGGGGCGACGTCGAGCTCACCCGTGGCCAACATCGCGATTCCCGCCCGGCCTTCAACCTGCTGGACTTCGATCTCGAGCCCCTGCTTGGCAAAGTAGCCCTGCCCCACGCCGACTAGGGTCGGCCCCGCGTACAGCCGCCCGGTGCCCTGGATTACGCCAAGTCGCACGGTAGCCACGGCAGGTCCTCCTTAGGTCATGCGTTTGTTGATCTCGGCTGGCCTAGCCTATCGGCCAGGCGCCCAGCCGTCAATTCGTGCCGGTTCGCAAACGGCGTAGCCTGTCGAAAGAGTGGGTGCACCTGTCGCTCAGTCCAGCTCCCAGAGATGCGAGTTCCATACCTGTCCGGCCAGCACGTTCTGAAGGCGCGCGGATCCCAGCACATAGGCCGCGCCCTGGAAGAACAAGGGAAGCATCAGCACCTGGTCTGTCTGTTGACGGACAACTTCACTCAGGACCGTCATGCGCTCCGGGAACGGAATCGTCTGGCTGTATCGCTCGAGGAGGCCGTCGATCTCGGCGGTCCCGTAACGGGCCATGTTCGCTCCGGTGAAGTTGGTCTCCTGCACGGGAATGGCCGCGCGGCGGAAGTACCCAGCAGGCGAGGTCAGCGGGCCCATGCTGATCAGGAGAAACGCGGGGTGCTGAGCCCGGTATTTCGCATCCAATGACTGGGCCGCTGAAAGTATGTCCGTTTGCACGTCGAGCCCGAGGCGTCGCCACGAATCCGAGACCGAGAGGCTGGTCGGGACGTGGAACGAGTTCTGCTGGTGGGTCTGAATTTGGACCGAGAGTTTGGTCCCGTCCGCGGCCTGGAGCCCGCCGTCGACGCCTTTCAGGTATCCGAGAGCCTCGATCATCTGGGTCGCCGCGCGCGGGTCATAGCCATAACGAACGAAGCTCCCGTCTATGGCGCGGCCCTCGGGGCGGTCCGGTTGCACCCAGGAGTGGGCCACAGGCCCGAGTCCCCGGTTGATCGTATCGGCCATTTCCTGGCGATCGATGGCGATAAGCAGAGCCCGTCGGAACTGCAGATTCGCGACGATCGGGGGATCGGGGTCGATGAACTGCGGGTACATCGGCAGGACTCCGCTCAGCAGACCGCCGAGCTGCACCTTTACCTCTTGCGTCGCGTCGTGGATTTCCAGCGCGTCCTCTACTGCGAGGCCCCTCGTTGAGAGAGGCACCTGGACTACTCCCGCCAGCAGCCCGGCCTTGAGGGCGCCTCGATCGGTATAGAACTGCACCTCGATCTGGTCGATCCGCGGACGCCCCAAGACGTAGCCGTCGTTGGCCACGAGCGTTGCGCGGCTTCCGGGCTCCCACGCCTGCATCTTGAAGGGCCCGGCGCCGACAAATCCCTCTCGCCAGTATGGCAGGCTGAGGAAGTTGGCCTTGCTCTCTTGGAAGGGTGCCTCCAGGATGTGCTTGGGCAGTAGCCACATGGTGACGCCCGAACCAAACAGGGTATCGGCGTCGATGAAAGGCTGCTGCCACGTCACGACCGCGGTTTGCGGATCGCGAGCCTCGATGCCTTCCACCAGCCCCAGATTGGGCACGTTGTAGACAGTGGTTTCTCGGTCACGGTACACGTCGAGCGTGAAGCGCAGATCATCGGCGGTCACGGGCGTGCCGTCATGCCACCTGGTCCCGGGCTTGATGCGCCAGGTGGTCTCCATGCGGCCGTCCGGAAAGACCGTCCAGAGCCCATTCTCAATGGAGGGGATGGCCTCCGCAAGCCAGGGGCGACGAACGTATTCTCCGTCGAGGTACGTAAGCGCTCCGTCCAGCATGACAAACAGCTCGGCCAACCCAGGCACGCTAACGGGGGAAGGGTTGGGGTTGCTCATCTCCTGATGGAGGCCGGCCGGATCGGAGAGGATCGCGGCCACGATCTGCTTCTTGACGAGCGTGGCAGGGCCCGCCGCCGGCGACGACACGCGCGGGCTTGGCGAAGCGCATGCTGACCCGAAGAGGGTCAACAGGAGCGCGAAAGATACGGCGGCCGACTTGCGTTTCATGCTCGTGCCTCCTATCCGGCCTCGGTGTGCGGATCATACTCCCTCCCTCCTTGCGGGGAGGGACTACTCCGCCATCGCTAGGTGACCCGTTGGCCAGTTGCTCTGTGGCACATTCCCAAGAGCAAAAATCCCACATTCTGGCGGAGGCCTCCATGCGCTCCGTTAGACGGACCCAACCCTCGATCTGCGCCACCCGGGGTTGCAGATCCAACGTGAATGGGTCCTTCATCAGTTCAGTGATCCTGGTCCAGTTTCGCGGCGGACTACAGGTAGCTTGTCATCGCGATCAAGATGGAGGTGGCTTGAGCCACGCCACGTCGCCGAAGAAATCGGATGGCCACGGATGCTTCAAGTATTCAGCGTACTCGCGCTTTGCCTCGCTAATGCTCGTGTCCGCACCATGACCCGGCAGAACGATGGTTTCGTCCTCCAGTGAGTGAAGATGCTGGACGATGGAGTCGATGATGATCTGCAGATCGCCGCTCGCAATGGTCTTTCCAGGGCCTCCCTGGAAAAGCGTGTCACCCGAGACCAACGCACGCCCTATCCGCAGGCAGATGCTGCCGGGCGTATGGCCGGGAGTGTGCAGGATCGTCACGCGCTTGGCGCCAACTTTGAGCTCCTGCCCATGGCTCAGTTGCCCATCGATGCGCTCGGCAGGAATGTTGATCTCCTTGTCGCCGACGAGTACTGGCGCCTGAGTAGCTTTGCGCACGGGGTCGTAGGTCATCCAGTGGTCGCGGTGCCAGTGTGTCGCGACGATTTGGTGGATGTTGCCCACTGCGGCGATGGCCTCCAGCAGCGGTTGCTCTTCAAGAGGCATATCGACCAGGAGCGCGTCGCGAGCGCCCGAGTCGTGGAGGATGTACGCGTTGTTCCCGTATGGCCCCATCGGGCCGACCTTCACGACGGAGAAGTCGTCTTCGGTGTAAACGATCGACCTAGCCAAACGAACTCCTTTGCATCCTGCTGTTCATCCGGTCTTCACGACTCCCACCATTCTGCCATTATGAGAAAGCCAGTAGGGCGCCAGCTCCGAGGCCGCACGCACCGCCTCCGGCGGCATCCTGCGGTAGGATGGTTCACGATTTCATTAAACCAGGAGATTCCGGTGGAGTTTTCCACGCTTGTCCTGACGATGTACCTTGACTGCGAAGACCAGCCCGAGGACGACGAGAAGATTCTTGACGTCGCGATCGACCAGTCGTTGACCTGTGCTGAGCTGGGCATGAATCCGTTCTACACGGAGCACCACTTTCGCGGGCCGTGGCACAGCACGCCGATGCAGTTCGCGGCCTATATGGCGCCGCAGATGCCGGCGGACCGCTATCTGGGATTCGCTGTCCTATCCCTGCCCTTCTATCACCCAGTCAGGGTCGTAGAGGGGATGAACCTCCTGGATCATCTCACCAAGGGCCACGCGCTGTATGGGCTTGGCAGTGGGTTTCCGGGCATCGAACCGGCCGGCATGGGGCTGAGCGTCGAGCATCACGGCAGCAGTCGAGCCGCTGATGAGGCGCTCGACGTGATGCAGCGACTGTGGGACTACAAGAATGGCGACCCGGCGTTTTCTTTTGAGACGGAGCGTTATCGGGGAACGATTGTCAAGCGCGCAGTCCCGGCCCCGTACCGCAAGCACCACCCCCACATCATCGTGACTGCTAGGAGAGAGGCGGCGCTCGAGCGGGCAGCCCAAAAAGGATGGCCGATCTTTCTCGGTACCTTTGACCAAGGGGATGATGCGCTGTCGCTGAAACAGTTCGGTGCCTATCGCCGGGCGCTTTCAGCCGCCGGTCACCCGCAAGACGCGATTGACGAATGCATGCGGTGGACGTGCTACGACGTCATGAACGTCGCGCTGGCCGACACGGATGAAGAGGCGCAGGCCAACGCGCAAATGGCACGAGCGGAGCGCAACGCTTTCAGGGACATCTTCACTTCGCGAAACGGCCGTCTTGCGGATGCAATCCCCGTGGCCGAGGAGCTTGGCCAGCGGCAGCCCGTGCGGACCGGCGACCGGCCGACGGGTGAGAGTGATCGCGCGGCATTGATCGGCAGTCCCGATACGGTTGCACGGCGTATTCATCAGCTCTCCGATTGGGGAATCAACCATCTGCTCTTGCGTTTCATGGGCGAATGGAGCGGCAATTCCAAGACGGTCGCCGAGAAATCCATGCGGCTCTTCACGAAAGAGGTCATGCCGAGGTTCAAGGACATTCCTCCTCTGAGCGATCCACTGGCTGTCCATCTGAAGCCACAAGGGTCGCTCTGACGATGGGCGATCACGCGCTAGGCTACTCCGCATCAACTCCCATTAGACCGGGTGGGTGGACGCTGGACGCTGACGAGCCCATGCAGCAGAATGACGTGTGACTCACCTGCAGGTCCTCGAGCGGCCAACCCTTCGGCGTCCAGTCTTACTGCTCGCCTTCTCGGGCTGGGTGGACGGGGGTGAGGTCGCCACCAGCGCAATCCGCTTCCTTATTGAGCACTGGGACGCAAAGAAGTTCGTAGAACTGGATCCCGAAGAGTTCTATAACTTCACACGGGTTCGCCCGAAGGTTCAGCTCGAACCAGACTTCACGCGGACCCTGACCTGGCCGGAGACCGCCTTCTACTATCATGCCGATCCCCTGCTCGACCGGGATTTCGTACTGCTGCTCGGCATCGAGCCCAACTTCAAGTGGCGGACTTTTAGCGATGAGCTTCTCCAGGTCTGCCAGTCGGTTGGAGTTGCCAGTGCCCTATCGTTGGGCGGAGTGCTTGCGGATGTGCTGCATACCCGTCGGGCGCAGATCACGACGTTCTCGTCCGACCCGGAGCTCATCGCCCGCTTCCCAGAGCTGGGCAGGCGGCGCGGCGGCTACCATGGGCCGACGGGCATCATCGGCGTGTTCTCGGACGGTCTCACAAGGTCAAGTATCCCGGTCGGCAACATGCGGGGCGCGGTCCCGCACTATATTGGCGGCTCACCGAACCCGAAGGTGACCCGCGCTTTGTTGGCCAGGCTGAGCCAGCTTTACGGGCTTGGCCTGGACCTGTCCGAGCTGGAAGATGCGAGCCGCCGATTCGAGCGGCAGGTGAACGAGGCGCTGACTCACATGCCGGAGGCGGCCGACCATGTCAAGAGGCTCGAGGCGAGCATCGAGGATCCTGAGCCGAGGACTGAAGTGGGCGATACGGAAGCCGCCCATGGAGCTGGTACCGAACTGCCCAATGCGGAGGACATCGTCCGCGAGTTCGAGGAGCTCCTCCGCGAGCGGTCCACCGGCGAGGAAGATGAGCCGACGACCGGGCCCACAACGTAGCTGAAGCCGCGGCTGGTTGCACGCCGGCCCACCTCAACTTGGAGGTCCAAGAAGTGAGCTGTGCGACTACGGCCGCGCGCGGGTCAGACGGCTACTGCAGGCTCCTCGATTTCGGGGACTGCCGCTGCGCGGGTGATGATGGCGCTTACCCACTCCCCGGCACGGTCCGCCGGTTGGGTTGAAAGGTCTCGTCGGATTTCATCAAGCGTGGCGCCGTTGAGAGCGGCCGCCGCGTCGTCCAGCGAAATTCCCAGTTTGCCAAGCTCTTGAGCAAGCTTGATCCGTTGAGCCGTGTCATCGGCGTAGACCCATTGTCTGCTGGGTCGTCCCCTGGTTCGCAGCACCACTTTCTTCAGGGCGTAGAAGTCAAGCCCTCCGCCTGTGAGGGTCGTCTCTTGCAAGATCTCTCGTCGATGAAGTGTCAATGTCTTGGCCCTTCCCTCCAGCGAGTCGCTGGTGTGTGGATGTGGAAGCTCGAGATGAGGTTTGCCCCTCCAACCCCGAAGAGGATGCGAATGGTTTCGTCGTCTCGTTTCAGGACGCGTGGATGCCGACGGGTGTGCTCCCTTCCTCACGGCACGTTGCCGAAACCCGGCATCGGCCACCCGCAAACGAGGTCGCTGGAGGGTGACTGGCCCGAAGAAAGGTTGGCGACGAGGTAGAAGCAGTTCAGACTGCCGCTCGTCGCGGAAAAGGTACTGCCCGTCGGGCTGGTTGGCAGGGGCAGTGAAGCGCTGACGGGGAGCACCTGGTTCCGGACATATCCTGTTGCACCGGAAGCAGCGGTCCACGAGAGCTGCCCTGTAAGACTCTGGTTCAACCCAACGGTGAGGTCCTGGCCCGCTCCTGCAATCTCCAGCACACACAGCGCGTCCGTGAGGAAGCCCCCGTTCAGCACCTGCAGCACGTAGCAATCGCCCCCGGCCGGCGGGGTCGGGTCGGTTAGAGTCGTGGCCGATGCCGGGAGCGGGGAGCCCGGGAGCTGCACGATCTGGCCGCTCGCAACGGAGTAGCGATAGGCCACGTAGCCTGTCTGGCAGGTGCCAGACAGCCAGCTCAGGACCACGCCCGGAGCAACGGTGGCGTTGAGGGTGAAGTCATGGCCGCCCCATGCGCACGCAGTAGCCGTCGGCGTGGACGTGACAGTTGGGGTGGAGATCGACGTGAACGTTGGTGTGGATGTGGCGGTCGAGGGAGACGATGACGCGGTGCACAGTCTCAGAATGAGATAGTCGACGTTCGTGTCGTTCTCGATTGCAATTCCGAGGTCCGGAGTCGACGCCTGCTGCAGGAGAAACGGAAAGAATGTTGAAGCCGGAACGTAGAATGTCGCCACGGACAAACCCCAGGGGACGGACAGAGTGGGATCCCCCAGAAGTTGCCCGGAATTGCCGGTGCCGATATAGCTGGTCCCGCCGGGGATCGTCGCGCCGCCGCTGAAGAAACTCACAGTGTCGTTACTGCGGCTATTTCCGGTGGGCTCGAGCGTTGTTTCTAGCTGTGCGACCGTGATGTTTGGCGGCAGGCCAACAAATGAGTGAGCGAGCGCCCGATTCGGAATGGCGCTGTCGAATCCTTTGAGTGGCGGGTAGCCTTGCGCGGTGAGCGTGGCTTGCAAAGCAGCGCTCGGCTGGGCGGGAGGCGCGTCGACGTTCGAGACCGTGAAGTTGTCCTTCACTCCCGCCTGGAGGGTCGTGAGGAATTGTCCGGGTGGGCATGCAAGGGCGCCCACGATGATTGGAGTCGCTGACGGGGTGGCGGTTGACGTGAATGTCTGCGTTGCCGTGGTGGTAGCAGTCGGCGTGGACGTGAGTGTCGGCGTCGGTGTGGACGTAATGGTAGGGGTAGGCGTTTCTGCTAGCTCAACCGCACCAATGTCGCAGGCGAGGCCTTGAGGCCGCGTTACCCCGCGCTGGTCGGTTGCAATGGGAACACCGCTCGTGTCCGTGCAGTCCGCCACCGGGACTGCGTCGATGACCAGGCTACCCAAGAGCGGCGCATGCGTCGGGGTCAGGCCGCCGTTATTCGTAAGGGCACCTAGCAGCGGGCTCGTGGAGATCAGGTCGCTCCCCGTCGGTCCACAAGAAGCATCGCTAAAGACGTTGTGGCCCAAAGAGACAGGAGCGACGAGATGGCAGTCGTCGCCCGATCCTTGCGTCGGGCTGGCCACGACGCTGTTTTTCAGGGTAACGGTTACTGGGCCACTGGTGGCACGGTTGATGGCGTCGCCTCGCCCCTGGAACACTCCGGCGCCGTCAGTTCGGTTTTCGAAGATCGTGCTGCTGACTATCGTGGCGGTCGTAGCGCAAGAAACGGCGGGGAACATGGTTATTCCGCCGCCACCGGCGAAGCTCATATTGCCAGCGATGGTGCTGTTGTCCACGGTCAAACTGCCGCAGGTGCTCATGATCCCGCCGCCGGTCGCGGCCGTGTTCTCGGTGACGGTGCTGTTCCGGATAACCAGGTTCCCAGACTGCTTGCTAATTCCGCCCCCCGCCCCTGACCCTGCCTGCGCTCCGGAGGTACGGCCTCCTCTAATCGTCACCCCATCCAATGTCAGGTCGGAAAAGGTCATGAGGATCCGGAATTCCGGGGCGCCTGGCGCTCTCTGAATGGTTGCTCCATTGCCGTTGATGGTCATCGGGTTCGTGATGCGCGGCAAGCCGTTGAAGTCGTTGTTGTCGAACGGCACGGTCAGACTGTAGATGCCACCCGAGGCCAAGTTGATGGTGTCGGGTTGCACGGTTCCATTCGCGGCGTTTATTGCGGAAATGAGCCCAGCGACATCCCCATTTGCGATGTTGAAAGGTTGGGCCAGTGCCCGCTCTGGCAGGGGAAAGGCCAGAAGCATCATGATCAAGATCGCGCTAGCTCTGCGTATCAATTGGTGGTCTCCCTCGCATGTCAGCCGCGGGAGCGACGCTGCTTGCAGGGAGCAACCAGAAGAACCTGCAGCACCATCAGCTACGGTGTGCAGCTGCTCTACGCATACGCTATCAGAGTGCTGAATCTTAGTCATGAGCTTCTGCTCATGACTAAGATTCGCAGCGAGCGCAAGTGACTGCGCCCAGACCCCATGCCAGTCTCAGACACGAAAGCCAATCCCCGCCTAGCATCGTCGCCAGCTCAGAATCCCAGCCCGTCCGGCAGGAGAATGACGGTAGTCCGATCCTCGAACTCTCGCTCGATGATGAGGATCTTCGTGACGAGGCTCCCAGGCATACCTACGCTCTTCATCCGCGCGTCTTCCCGTGGAAGAGAATACTCACGTATCCGACGAAGCCCTTCATCGAGGTCTCGAACGATCTTCTGGTGGCCAACTGCGAGTATCACCTTGCCCGCGGCCTGCGCATACGGTCCAAGCTGGCTACCCGACCCCTCGACCGCCTGATTCGGGAGTGGTTCCGCGAGGCGCTGGCAGCCCAGAGCTTGACGAATGCGCCCTTCAGTCCGGAGGCATTTCGGTTATTCATCGGGACGGTTCTGGACTTCCTCGCTCGCTTCCACGGTCGTTGTCGGCCGGCAGACCGGGACATGGAGCCAACGATCGAAGCTAGCTTGCAGCAGGAGTTGTCGGCGTTTCTCCGTGGCTGGCTTCCCCAACCGCCAGGAGGCCCCAGCAGGTCGGCGCTCGCGTGGGACACGACTGCGAACGTGGTTAGCTGGGCGATCTTTGGGGCAGGGCTGGAGTGGAGCCGCCACGCGGAGGGTGATTCCCTCGACGAACGGGCCAGCCAGGTCTTGGACTTTCTCACGAATGGCTTGGCCCAGGTCGTGAGCCTGCCGTCAGGGGCCGGTTTCCGGGTTGTACCCAGCACGGTAGCGCAAGGTCAGTTTCTCAGATAGCATGAAAGGGAGTACCTGCATCGAGTTGAGAGCTTAGCCACGAGGAGGAGAGAATGGCCGTTGGAGTCATGGTCGAAGCGCCCGGGATGAACGCCAGTCAATACGACGCAGCCATCAAAGATGTGATTCCCAACGGCCAACTGCCCAAGGGGTGCCAGTTCCATGTGGCCGGTCCGATGGACGGTGGTTGGCGAGTCGTGGACGTGTGGGATTCTCAGGAAGACTTCGATACATTTGCTCACGGGGCCCTCGCGGCCGCGTTTCAGAAGCATGGGGTCCAGGCACAGCCCAAGATTGTGGTTTGGCAGGTGCACAACCTGGTGCCTGGCCACTAATGGAAACACCCGAGCAGCCCAATTTGGCGCCTGCTGCAGCATGGTTGCTCCGCGTTGGCCTTGCTAGACCGCGAAGGGGAAGGTCTCTGGAAGCTCGCCCTCTTCCCATTCCACGGTGCGCTCGAGCGGCTCAACCGCGCGCGTTTCGTCGATGTGGATGACCGCGTCAAACTGCGTTGGGAGCCGGGCCGTAAAGTAATGGCTCAATCGCTCGGTCTCGGGTCGATAGATCACACCGATGGCGCGCTCCAAGCGGGCGTCGCGCAACGAGTCGAGATATCGGCTGCCGGCCAAATTCAGGAGGAACTTGCCGATACCTGCTTGATGGAACAGCAATTCGTAGCTACCCGGTAGCGCAGGCCGGACACGTTTTCGCTCCACCGGCTCGTCCCAGTCGGACGCGGCAGATACCGTGCCGCTGTGCGTCGTAAATCCGACCAGCCTCACCGCCTCTCCGTATCGCTCCCGGGCCAGCTGCCCAATGTTGAACTCGCCGCGCTCTGCCATGCTCGTCGCGCGCGCGTCACCAACGTGGGAGTTATGCGCCCACACGACCAGGCGGGCGGTGCCATGGCGGTTCGTCAGGTGAGCGCGCAACGCCTCGAGCGTCTCGGCCATGTGGCGGTCACGGTGGTTCCATGAGGACCCCCTCCCTCGGAACATCGATCGATAGTACGCTTCGGCGTTCTTTGCCAGGCGCGCATTCTGCTCGGCGTAAAACACTTCGTCTTCTGCGAGACGGCCGTCTCGGCTCGCATACGCTCCGGCGCGCTCGCGGAGCTCGAGCAACTGGTCGACGACTTGGTCTTCACAGGATTCCGCCAACCCCATGCTCGCCGCGTATCCATAGGATTGCACATCGCTCGCAAAGTGCTCGAAGCAGCCGTAGCGGGACCGAGCTCGCCGCGCGGCCTCCGGATCGACCTTGTCCAGGAACGTGACCACCGCGTTCATTGACGCGTGCAAGCTGTACAGGTCAAGCCCGTAAAAGCCGACTTTGTATTCGGCAGCGCTACGATGCTCGTTGTACGAGCGGAGCCAGCCGATGAAGTCGACGACCTCGGTGTTGCGCCACATCCAGGAGGGAAAGCGTTTGAAGTCCGCCAGTGCTTCGGCGGCAGTGGCATCCTCGCCCATGAGGCGCACATAGCGATTGGCACGATGGGCGTCCGGCCAATCTGCTTCGGCACAGACCGCGGAGAAGCCGTGCTCTTCGATGAGTTGCTTCGTGATGCGAGCCCGCTCGCTATAGAACTCGTGCGTCCCATGGCTCGCCTCGCCGATGAGCACGAATTGCGCCCCGCCCACGAGGTCCATCAGAAGCCGGTAGTCTTCTCGCGATCCAGTCAACGGCAAGGCCGCGCGACGTACTGCCTCAACCGCGCCGCGGTGGCCAGCGTTCATTTCTATCATGTCGCGCCTCCTCAAGCTGCCGTGCGCACCGGCTCAGCGCGGGCGAGCAGACTTCTCACCCTCGCTTACGCTCGTTTGGCTGAGCGACCATGACAGCCTCCGCTGCTTTTCGGGGCTGGAAACGTTTGTGTCAGGAGCTCTCTGCCGCGACTGTAAGAGGCGGCAGTTACGCAAGCGGTGGCCCAGCGTCAATAGGCGGTTACGACTCCGCAACGAGACCAGGGCTGATTCAAAGTCGTCCGGGTGGGCGCGGATGAGTAACTGCTCACCCAGGAGTTTCTCGACTCAGGAGGAAAACACCGATAACGGGTGACCCAGAACCCAGGAAGGAACGGGCGACGCCAAGTGTCGCCCGTTAGAAAAACATTAGCCTGAGTCGGGACGGTTTCCCTCGGACTGCATCAACACCGTACGAAGCGACTCCAGCATCATGTCCATGTCGGCGGGCTTCGTCCAAACCGCTGTGAGCCCCTCTCCAGCAAGGTTCAGAGACTCTGCTTGCGAATGGGCCGTATACAAAATGATCGGCGTCTTTGGCGCTGCGAGCCGAAGCTCACGAACAGTCGGGAGCGTGGGTTCCCAGAGGTGCTTGAGGCTGTCGGCAATGATGACGTCATACCGATCAGTCTGGAGCGCAACCACTGACTCCTTGATGGTCTTGACCAAGGTGACCTGGTAGCCATCGAACTTGAAGACGTCGCCAAGCGAAGCGAGCAGAAGCGCATCTTCGTCGAGCAATAGGAGCTTGCCTGGCACGGAGGTCGCCTCTCACATCGCGTTGGCAACGCTTCGGTCAACTTCCAGTGTCTGATTCCCATGGGCCTTGGCAGCGGACGGAACGGAAACAATGCCGCGCCGAGTATACCCCGTTAGAGACGCGCCAGTCACGATAACCCATCGGATAATCGGATCTATCAGCCCTGACGGACGACAAAGACCGCCGGCCGTTCACCGCAGAGATGTTGACGTGGCCGGTACGGTGCCCCAACCAAGGGGGCCTTGTGGACTCCAGATTGCACGGCGGTGCCGGAAGCCTCGATATAGCTGCCGCATAGGAAGTAGTGGTATAGACACGTCTGCAAGGTATCCTGGGCCGAGACCTTGTCGGGTGTCTTGCCGAACTCCGCGAAAAAGGCTTGCAGCATGCGACTGTAGGACTGGACGGTGCGCATGGACCCGCTGCGCCTCTCCTTCTCGGCGAGGAAGGCGTAGAACGCCTGGCCCATTGACTGGCTTCGTGGCTGATCCGGGTGACTTCCGTGACTGGCATGGCGTGCTCCTTCAATTCTGAGTGACGACATACATCGCTCAGGTCGCGGACGGAAGCAAGCACGATTCGTTGATGGTGGCGGACTCGATGTTCCTCCTGCCCGTGCTGGGCGTTCGGGTAATTGCACCTGTCTCGTCCGTAATGAGTCCGCCCGCTGGCACCGGGTTATCTCTCGCTTAGGCTTGGTATGGTTGTAATGGAGGTTGGAGGCAGATAATGCGCGGCACGGGCGTCGACTCGGATCCGCTGGCCGATCGGTCCGAGCAGCAGACGTGGTGGAGTTGTGCGACTCGCATGTCACGAGCGCTCCAAGAGCTGCGCGCCGAGGATCTGCGGGATCTGGTTCGCGCCGTCGATCGCCGCCAACGAGTTTCATCTTGGACAAAGGCAGAGCTGGCATGGTTCGTAGCGCGGACGACCGTATCTCGCTTCTTTGGCCCGCAGAACATGCTGGGCGTGTTGACTATGGCAAGATACGACTCGAAGCCATTTGATCCCTCCTGCTATCAGCTGCGGCTACTTAACGCAGCATGAGCCCAGCTGGGCGGGTTACCGACTGGTCTAGCTGAGTGAGACGCTGCTCTAGGCGCTCTCCAGCTGCTCGGGATGCGGCACTACGCGCGGATAGCGGTGGGTTATGGTCTTCCATAGCCGTCCTCATCGCAGCCGTTCTCATCGCGGAGCACGCCCGATATGGCGAACTCACAGGGATCCTGTCCGGAGTGTGGCGCTGCTCTGGATGACGGCCTAAGGTGCTGGGGGCTGTTCGAATGGGTCCTCGCATGGGAGGTCGACGATTCCGAACTGGCGGCAGAGCACTTCTTCACGGTCGCCTGCTACAACCTCCAGCATCCCGCCCAGTTCACGAACGAGGCTCTGGCCTGGCTTCGTTCAGCGCTCATTGACGCCTTGGACAACGGTGTGCCGGCCTCGGAGCTGCGGCGCCGCGCGGCGAGAGGCTTCAACGGACCTCAGCGTGTGCTACGACCAAAGTTGGAGCGCGAACCAGCTCTACATCGGTGGGCGATGACGATCGGGGACGTCTATCTTCACAGTAACCCGGACGGCGCAGCGGGACGCGTGAGGGAATGGGCTGCGGCCATCCGTCAGGAGCTGTAGATCCCGACTCGCCTTCCTGGCTCCTGAATGGCACGCTATCACGACCTCCTGTGCGACACGGAACTGGCAGAAAGACGGGAGCCTGGACGCGAACGCCGCCGTCAATGGGTGTTCTCGAAGCAGCGACCGTCCCTGATCTGGCGGTCTCAGCAGGCTGGGGCATGTTCGGATCAGGAGGAATCGTGACTACCGGCCACGCTCGCCCGACCGCGCGCGAATACAACGAGGATGAGAGAACGGCGATTGCGGCCCTTGCGTCAGGACGTGGACTGGCAGAGGACGAAGTGTTCCATCGACTCGGCTCTGGCACTTACGATATCCACCTGAACACCACGACATTCTGGCGGAATGTTGATCGGCCTTTTGAATGGGCGGCAGTGCGATCACAGCTAGACTCCGATCACCCGCGCGTGCTGGGGCCGTCGAACGAGCGACCAGACGACATTGCTTCATAGAGTTGGTAGACGGCTCGACCTCTTCAGACCTGGCTGTAGTATGTGCTCGCTGGACGCACGCGGTGGAGATCATTTACTCGCTCTGGCGCGCGAGGATCCTCAAGCCCGGTACTGAATATGGCGTGGACTTTCACCATCCACCACAGCGGGGTTGCCCGCCGACGCGAGCCCGGGGACCGCAACGATGACGTCGGGTAAGCGGGTGGTTTCCCCACGTTCCCGCCACGCGCGGCGACTGTTCGCTGGTGTCGCGCCCTCTTACGAACGCGTCGCCACCGTCCTGTCCTTCGGCCAGGACCCCCGATGGCGCCGCGCACTTGTCTCCTCTATCGCCGCGCAGAGCGGGGACCGCGTGCTCGACGTTGCAACCGGCACGGGAATGGTCGCCCGTGCACTGGTCAGCCGCTATAAGTGCCGGGTGATCGGCCTGGACCAAAGCGCACACATGCTTGCCGCGGCGACGCGCGCTGCCTCGCCAACGCATCCCGCCCAGTTCGTCTGTGCCCAGGGCGAGCGGCTGCCTTTCGCCGACGCGTCGTTCGATCACGTTACGTTCACCTATCTGTTGCGGTACGTGGACGATCCCGCCGCCACCATTCGCGAGCTTGCCCGCGTCCTCCGCCCAGGTGGGCGACTGGCCATGCTCGAATTCGGCCTACCGGCCAACCCTCTCTGGCGATTCCTTTGGCGTGCCTACACGCGCGTCGGTCTGCGACTCGCAGGCCGTCTCATCTCCGCATCGTGGAGTGCAGTTGGCGACTTCCTCGGCCCGAGTATTGAGCGCTTCTACACATTGCACCCCCAGGCCGAGATCGAGCACTACTGGCATGCAGCCGGCTTTGAAGCCCTCATAGTGCAGCGCATGAGCCTCGGCGGGGGTACCATCATGACCGCTACAAAGCGTTAACGAATGGGGCAGGAGGCGCCTCCGTCCACGGCCGAGCGGGTGCCCGCTCCGACCCGGACTACGGCTGCCTTCTATGCTCTGAGCCCGGGCGGGTGGCGCGACTATTGGACGCTACTGCATCCACCATATACCGCCTGGCACCTCTCGTATGTCCTGCTCGGGGCGGCGCTGGCCCCGGCTCCCGACCCGCTGATTGTGCTGGGCGCTTTACTGGCCTTCGGGCTCGCAGTGGGCATCGGCGCCCATGCGTTTGACGAGCTACAGGGACGACCCCTTGGTACCCACATCCCAGCGGTGACGCTGGCGATCCTAGGAGTCACCGCTCTCGCCCTCGCCGCGGTCCTCGGTATCGTGGCGACGACACTCCTTGGGATCGGCTTCCTGGCGCTCGTCCTGATTGGCGTGCTCCTCGTGCTGGCCTACGGCTTCGAGATCGCTCCGGTCCACTCGGACCTCGGGTTCGCCGCTGCCTGGGGGGCATTCCCTGTCGTCACCACGGGCTACGCCGTCGGGGCGGCGCCGCTGTCGATTACCATGGCGGCACTCGGCGCGGCGCTGCTCAGCCTGGCGCAGCGTCGCCTGTCAACGCGCGTCCGTGACATTCGTCGCCGCGCGATCGCCGTCGTGGGACAGATTGAGTATCGGGATGGATCGATCGAGACGATCGATGCTTCAGCTCTCATCGCGGCCCCCGAAGCCGGTTTGCGCCTGATCTGGCTGGCAGCGCTGCTCATTTCTGCCGGCGCCCTTGCCGCACGATGGCTATAGCCGCTTTGCATATGGGCCTTCAGCGTGAAGACTCCCATGGCGCGTGCCGCGAGGCTCACCCCCACCGACGATCGGCTCGTCGTGTGCGTCCGGATCCAGAGCGAACGGCTACGCGAGCTTCGGGCCGGGGTCCAAGCCGAGAAAGACTCGACCTCCTACCATGTAATACTCGGGCAGGAGCGAGAAGTTCTGGGCCACCACATGCACATCCCGCCAAGCGCGCGCCAGCGCGTGTTCCCACTCGATTGACGTCGTGCCCCCAGCTCGGTACATCCAGTCCGTCGCCTGGTTCGCGCAGTCAGCGGCGTAGCTGCCCGCGAGTCGAGCACGGGCGATCTGTTCGATGGTGATCTCCTCACCAGCCGCGGCCGTCCGCCAGATCTCCTCCGCCACGACCCACGATACGCTTGCGCCGCGCCCAGATGTGCTTCGGCGCGGCCCACCCACTCTTGCACTTGAGCCTGGTCCCGCAGCAGCCACGGCTGCGTCCGGGGATGCTTCGAGCCTGCCAGCTCTGTGAGTGCATCGATGCTCGCCCGCGCGATGCCTGTGGCCACGGGACTGAATTGCACGCCGATCAGCGCTGCGCCCGGGAGCTGGTAGAGGGTGCCGGGCCAGTGGCTCCACTGATTCACCGTCGAACCGCTGGGAAACGGTATGGTGCGCCGATCAGGGACGAACACGTCCTTCACGGACCAATCGTGACTACCGGTCCCACGGAGTCCTGGCCACTTCATACTATGTCGGCTTTCTGCGAACGTTGATATCATCTGCAGGGTCAGATCTGAGCGTACTACTTCGCAATACCGAGACGTCGAACATGATCTCCAACCATGTTGAGCAGCGCATGTTCGAAGAAAACCTTGCCCCCAAAGCCCTTGATGAGAAGCTTCCGAGATTGCCAGGTACCGCGAAATAGCGTCGGCACCCCGTGGCCGTCGAGGATAGAGGACTCGCTCTGAGCGACATGGCCATCTCAGCCAGGAGCCGCCATCACCAGCACGATTGGTTCCATCGTGGGCGGGCGGACCCGGAATCACTTAAGGGCCCGCATGCACCTCATGTTGGTCGAGTCAGTCAGGCCCGGTCGCTCGCGGACCGAAATTCAGATTTGAAACCCTCCTTAGCGGCTTCGAGGAGACTCCCAATAACACACGCGAGTCCATACAGGTACCCTCCGTAAATCAAGTTCGCCCACCACGTTGCCCTATCGGAGATAAATCCTCCAATAAGCGGACGCACGATGGAATCGAGGGTGAGTAAGGGCATGAGCAGGACTATTGAGAGGAGCCACGCCGCCATGCCGAATGGGGCGACCAGACCGTAAGCAGCGGGTTGCGGAGCCATCCCGTCGGCAAAGGACCAGGCAGCAATCCGACCTGCTTCTGCCGTTCCGGCTATCAGAGCGAGGATGAGCACCCGATCAAGTTTGGGCTGGAGAGCTCGGGCCACAATGCCCGCCAAACGCGTAAGGCGACGGGCCGGCCGTTCCTGACTCATGCCTCAAGATACACGAGAGCTGCCGCCGACGATCGGCTCGACGTGGCCCACGCACACTAACCGTTCGTCGTGTGCGCCGCTCGGTCTATGCGCGGTCCTGCTGCGACTTGGATGTAGACTGACGCATTCCGGCATGAGCTGCGTCTGCAAATTGAACGGCACGGGACGATCTTGGCGTTTAGGTTGAAGCATCAGCTCTCAATCCATCTGGACTATGGTCCGGTCCTTGAGAACCTCGAACTCCGCTATAGCTATCCGTTCAGCGCGCCGCACGAACTTCCCGAGCAGTCGATCCGAATGGGCTTGGATCGGCTTGACGGGCGCGTGAGGCAGAATCTTGATTTTCTCATCGACAGCCTGACTGGTCGCACAAAGTCGCCAGATCCCGTCCACCTGCCCCATACGCAGCTGACGCCCGTACTACGGCCAACGATCCTCACCGTAGTAATACAGGACCAGACTCGACAGGATCAGTTACCCATCATGCGTCTCTACTTGTTCGAATCAGTCGATGAGGTCGGCTCCAGAATCGAACGTGAAACAAGGGTTGAGGGTCCATCCGCGTCGGCGGCGGAACGCGACGCGTGGCAGAAACTGCGGCAATGGGTTAAAGGTCGTGTGTGGGACGACTACCTCCAGCGTCTCGGTTCAGCTCGTAGCTGAGAAACGCCTCGCGTACCTTGCCGCGACGATTCCATCGTGCCGGGCCGGTGGGAGAGTCCTCGCGGCTAGCCGGCCTCCTCAGGACGGCATCGGATCATAGCGGTGTGGGTACGGCCAGTCGCATCGGGGACGAGCGCCACGTACTCCATGGGAGCCTCCCACGGGCCTCGATAGGCGGCAAGCGCTTCCTCC
>Ga0080064_1000857_pt1 | contig 71945 bp, 60 predicted proteins | sample Subgrocontami54m_FD_69260 | JGI IMG/M metagenome (GOLD analysis project Ga0080064, IMG submission 69260) | Subsurface groundwater microbial communities from S. Glens Falls, New York, USA - GMW46 contaminated, 5.4 m (SPADES assembly) (version 2) ...
ATAGCTGGCAACGCCAACGCAATGCCGAACGACGCGGCATTGATTGGACGTTCACCCGCCAGGATGCGGATCGAAAACTCGCTCGCCATTATGTTTCGTAATTAATGTGTTGTCATACTAGTCATGGTGGCCGTGATTGTCGCCCTCCTCGTATGGTTTGCAAGATACCTGGGAGCTAGCTCGGAAAGGCGCATGATGCGCATGTTGATGCGTGCCGGCGTGGACCCCGACATCGCGGCGCGAGGTGACAAGGAGGCTATCATCGAAGACATCCGTAGCCGGTGCCGGAAATGTCAGGCTGAGGATTTGTGCGAACGATGGCTCGCCGGAAAAATCGAAGGGAAAAATACCTTTTGCCCCAACGCACAGATATTTAGCGCTTTGACAGACAACAGGGGACGGAGTGAGGCATCCCAGTCTCAGTCACGCTAACGTAACGCCAAGCATCCTCACCTAACAACAGAATCATGGCCCGTCTTCCCCGAATTGTGGTACCGGGGCAGCTCTGGCACATCATCCAACGCGAAAACAATCGCGCGGCTTGTTTCTACGCCGAGCCGCATCGAAGCGCTGCGCATGTACGCGAGCGGCAGCGCGTGGTTCGCGCATGACGATGCCCAATGTGGCACGCTTGCGTTCGGCAAGTTCGCTGGCCTCGCGGCGCTCTCGAAGGACTATCTCCACGTGCCGGTGGAAGAGATCGGCGGCATCCAATCGCTTCTCACCATGGTTGGCGGGCGCGTGGTTTATGCGGATGGACCGTTCACGAAATCCGAACAGCGGCGCTGAACGCGGTTAGCCGCCTTTAAAGATAAATGGGGTCAGACACGGTACGCTTTTACGGCATGAGTTTCAGATTTCACTGCGTGTCGCCCCCCTTATGTATGTAAGCATTAACCACAAGGAGCAATAGCATGCTGACACTTTTTTACGCCCCCGGCGCCTGTTCCATGGCCGCCCACATCGTGCTCGAGGAGAGCGGCGAGACCTACCAGCCCCAGCGCATGGATCTGTCCAAGGGCGAGCAGAAGAGCGCTGAGTACCTGAAGATCAACCCGCTGGGCCGCGTGCCCGCGCTGAAGCTGGACGATGGCTTGCCGCTCACGGAGAACACGGCCATCCTGCCCTACCTGGGCAAGCGCTTCGGGATGTGGCCTACCGATCCGATCAAGGAGGCGCAGGCCCTGTCGCTGATCGGCTTTTTTGCCGCCAGCGTGCACCCGGCGCACGCCCACATCGGCCGGCCCGAGCGCTACACCGAGGACGCCTCCGCCTTTCCCGGCATCCAGGCCATGGGCAAAAAGACCTTTCACGAGTACCTCAAGCAGATCGACACCCTGTACGCGGGGCGCGAGTGGCTGTCCGACAAGTACTCGGTGCTGGACGCCTACGCCTTCGTGTTCTACACCTGGGGTGTGAAGCGCGAGCTGCCGATGGCCGAGTTGAAGGCCTACACCGCCCTCAAGGACCGCATGCTCGGGCGCCCCGCCGTGCAGCGCGTGGTCGCGAACGAGGGCGTCAAGCTGTAATCTTCGGGGCCTGCAGGAGGATCGATCTGAACCGCCGGGGCGGTACACTATCCGCGGCCGATGCGCCCGGCCACTGCGCGTATCTGGCGCGGCGCCGCCAGCCAGATGCACAGGGCGGAAGCGAGGCTGCAGCCGATTGCGAGGAAAAACGCCAGCGCATAGCTGCCGCTCGCGTCGTACAGCGCGCCGGTGACCCAGGGGCCCATCGCGCCGCCGGCGATGCCGATTCCCATCAAGGTTCCGAAGATGCCGCCGTAGTGGCGGCCGTGGAAGATCTCGGCGGGAATGGCGCCGACGACGGAGGTGAGGCCGTAGCCGAGAAAGCCCTGCGCGGCCACCATGAACCAGAGCAGCGCGGGACTGGGCGAATCGCGCATCAGCAGCAGGGCGGCGCAGCAGAGCACGAAGCCCGCGTTGCCGACCGTCCAGACCCACTCGCGGCCGATGCGATCCGAGATGTGCCCGAGCGCGATCTGTCCTGGAATCGCGGCGAAGCTGACGCACCCCAGCGCCCAGGCCGCGTACATCGGCGCGAATCCGGATTCGATCAGGTATTTGGTCTGGTGCACTTGCACCGCGTACCAGGAAAAGAGGCCACAAAAATAGCCGGCGCCGATCCACCAGAACCGCGCCGTGCGCAGCGCCCGATTGAGCGTCCAGTCGATCGCCGCCCAGGCATGATCGACGACGTTTTCGTGCTGGCTGGCGGCAGCGGAAGCCGGCGCTGCGCGATCACCGTCCGGCGCGGTGCCCAGGTCTTCGGGCCGGCGCCTGACCAGCAGGTTGAGCGGCGCCAGCAGCCCGAACACCAGGATGCCCATGCCGGTGCAGGCAGCGCGCCAGCCTGCCTGTTCGATGAGTGTCTGCAGCCAGGGAAGGAGGACGATGGAACCGATGCCGACGCCGGAGAAGGCGATGCTCATCGCCAGGCCGCGCCGGCGCACGAACCAGTTCGGCAGGTAGAGCGCCTGGCCGGTAAAGCCGAGGCCCACGCTGCTTGCGCCGACGAGCACGCCGAGCGTGAGGTAAAGATGCCACGGCTGGCTCACCTGCCCGGCCAGCAGCAGTCCGATTCCCATGATGCCCACGTTCGCCTCGAGCACGACCAGCGGGCCGTGGCGGTCCATCAGGCGGCCGAGCAGGGGGCTCAGGACCGCCGAGACGATAAAACCGAACGAGAACGCCCCTGCCGTCACGCCCCGCTCCCAGCCGAACTCGTCGAGGATAGGCGGGAACAGGAGCGAAAACGCGGTGCGCGCGTTGACCGCCACGCCCATGGTGACGAACGCCACGGCCACGATGGCCCAGCCATAAAAGAACGGAAAACGCGGAGCCTTCAGGTGATCACCATGTCGTTGCAGACAATTGCGCGAAGGCGAACAGTAGAGCACTCAACGCGATGTGAATACACGAAACCATGCGCGAAGTGTAATCGAAGTCCAGGCCTTGCTCCCGTGCTCGTCGCAGGCGGAGAAGGATTGGCGGCGCTGAAAATGGCATGCCACCGAACCGATGCCCGCGTGGGATCTCAGGAGGGCGGGCAAATAGCGACCGCCATCGATCGGCAACTATCGGCTAGAAGCGGCCATTCAAGCGGATCGGCTGTGTACACCTTGCGGATGCGCTGCGCCCCGCGGCCCCCATGCCCCACACCTTGCCCGGACGGGTGTAATGTGTCGTAACCATGAAAATCGGTTCGATTAAATTTGGCTCGCGCGCCAGCAGGGCCATCCGCTTCGCCTATGTCGCCGTCGTTGCCGTTCTGGCGGTGTTTGCCCTGCTGACTTACCAGGAACTGCGGAGACAGCGCAGTGCTCCAGTCATCCTGCCGCGTTACGCGTTTTATATCTTCAACAATCCGGAAAAAGGCAGCGTGGTGCAGGCCCTCGGCACTTGGTACGTCGCCGACGGTCCAACCCCCACAGAGAATCTGCAGACCACCACCATCGAATGCAGGAAGACGCGCCTGCAGTGCGTGGAGTCGACCGCAGTGGTGTCTGTGAGCGAAAAGGGATTTCTCGATTCGATTTCCGCGGTATTCGAAGTCGAGCGCTGGACCGATGACGAGATCGTCACCAAGCCCGAGAAGGGCCGGTGCACAACGCGCATCATCAGTATGGACCTCGTGAATCGACTGGCAAGCAGCGTGATCGTCGCCATTCCCGACGCCGAGAAATGCAAGGAACAGCCGCGCACGCTCAAGCTTGAAAGCGGCGCGAAGGCGCGCTCGGACGCGTTGGACAATGCGAAATAGCGGGAACCTCATGACAAGTGTCTAGATCCGAGCGGCATTCAGTATCTGCCTCGGACTCGTGCCATCGGTTCCGGCGGGCGCCGCCGACGACTACCCGAACCGTGCCATCACCATCTACCTGCCGGTAGCCGCAGGAGGATCCATCGACATCACGTTGCGTGCTGCCGTTCCGATTGTCGCTAGCTTGTTGAAGCAGCCGGTGATCATCGAAGCGCGCCCCGGCGGTAATACCGCTGTCGCCGCGCAGGCCATTGCGCGTGCTAAGCCCGACGGCTACACCTTGTCGGTGTTTACGTCGGCACAGTTGCTCATTCCCTATGCGCAGAAGGTCGACTACGACCCGACCCGCGACTTCACCTATATCATCGGCATGTTTGGCTTTCGGAGCGCTGCGGTCGTGCGCGCCGATTCCAAGTACAAGAAATTCGAGGACTTGGTCGAGGACGCACGCGCGCATCCAACAAAGGTTTCGGTAGGCACGTCGGGCATTGCCACCGCTGGCGGCCAGGCTACCGTGTTTTTTGCCAAGGAGCGCAAGATCGAGTTCCTGCACGTGCCCTTCAAGGGGGCCGAGGCAAACACGGCTTTGCTTGGCGGCCATATCGACACCGTCTGGGGCGGGCCGACTTGGACCGCGCTGGTCGACTCCGGCAAGCTGCGCCTGCTTGCCATCCTGGGAGAGCAGCGTGCCGCTCGCTACCCCGATGTACCGACCACGACAGAGCTCGGCTACCCGGCGTTCAGTGCCGCGTCACAGGGCATCGTCGGGCCTGCCGGTCTCGATCCCAATATCGTGCGTGTCATTCACGATGCCTTCAAGAAAGCCATCGAAACGCCGGAGTTTCGCAAGGTTTCTACGGACCTGGTGAATGAGCATTGGTACAGGTCGAGTGCCGACTATACCGCTTGGGCGTTGGCCGAATATGCTTCCAACAAGGCAGTTGCGCAGCAGCTTGGCTTGAAGCCCGAGTGACGGGAATTCAACGGTTACGGCAAGGTCAACACTTAAAACAGTAGAACCTGTTGTCATGGCGTGGGCAGCGGCCAGCCCCGCGCAATTTTCGGAGGATTTAAAGAGTCGCGAAATCTATCGGGCAACGGCACCGCCATCCACGGGTATGGCAGCCCCAGTTATAAAAGAGGCGGCATCCGAACATAACCATATCACCACTTCGGCAACCTCGTTCACAGTTCCTAATCGGTTCATTGGATTAAGAAGGGCCAGACGGGATAGATCCGGAATCCGACGCTGTCGAAGTTTGCCGAGAGCCGCAGTCAGGCTATTCATCTCGATCGACATCACGTCCCCGATCGCTTTAACCGAACCGGCGGTCGATTCAAGAGCAGTCCGGATCGACCCGACGCCCTTACCGCACGAAGCGCCGCCGCGCGGAGCGAGTCGCCACCACGACGCCGATAAGAATCGTCGTGATTCCAGCGGCATGGAAGCCGTGGAAGGTCTCGCCAAGAAAGGCAATTGCAAGCAGCGTGCCAAAAGCGGGCAGCAGATGCAGCGTGAATCCGGCGGCGTTGGCTCCGACGACCGCCACGCCGCGGTTCCAGCAGATGAAGGCGCCCACCGATGCAGCAAGTGCGACGTAGAGCACGCCGGCGGCTTCTTCCCCTGCCGGCAGGCGCAGCGGCGCCTGCAGCGCACCCAGCAGAAGCACCGGGGTGAGCAGCGCCACCCCTGCGACCGAAATCAGGAACAGAAACGGCACGCCGCCCAGTTCTGGCGGGCGGCGCTTGAGCAGCACTGAATAGATCCCCCACACCGGCATGGCGAGCAGGATCCACGCATCCCCCGCATGAAGCTCAAGCTGCAGCAGGTGAGCGGCCTCGCCACGCGCAAGAATGACCAGGATTCCGGCGAGCGAGATCAGCATTCCCGCGATCTGTCCGCGGGTGGCCCGATCGCGCTCGATTGCCCAGGAACAGAGCAGCATGAACAGCGGCGCGGAGGAGTTGAGCAGCACGGCATTCACCGTCGTCGTCGTCCTCAGGCCGACATAGACCAGCGTCTGGAACAGCGCGACGCCAGTAAGCGCGAGCAGCAGGAGCAGGCCCGCACTGCGCCGGATCGCCCCTCGATTTGCCGCGATTGCCGGCAATGCGAACGGCGCCAGGACCAGTGCCGCGATCAGCCAGCGCCAGAAATTGAGCGTGATGGGCTCGATCGAGTCGCGCAGCGCCCGGCCGATGACCCAGTTTCCGGCCCAGAAGAGGCTCGACAGCCCAAGCAGCAGGAACGCCGTCATGCGCGAAGTCGTCGCCGCTGCATGAGCAGTCTGATTGGACATGGCGGGCAGAGTATACAATCTTTCCCGGCACGCGCTGTTCGCTGGATCGCCTGTCTTCTGCTACGGTTACAGGCGATGCAAGGTTTGCTGGTTCGATTCAGCCGGGGGCGCAACGGCAGGGAGGCGTGATGCTCGGTATAGAGCAGGTTGCCGGCCTCTTCGTTGCCGCCGTCCTGATCACGCTCTCGCCGGGACCGGACAACCTCATTGTGTTGAGCCTGGCGATAGGAAAGCCAATCCGTGGGGCAACCCTGCACCGGGTTCCCTTCACCTCGTGGCCGGCCTTCTTCCGCTGTTGCTGTTCAGCGCTGCCCAAGAACCGCGAGCATCGCCTCGACATCGACGATCTTATCGCGCGGGGCGCCGCGCAGCGCCCCGCGTACTACCTCCACGTCATCGAGCTGCTTCCAGTCGTTGAACGAGACAAGCTGCAGGCCGCGCCCACGCAGCAAAGAAATGATCGCATCGCGCTTCGGAAGCGAGCGCGTCGCGAGTCCGGCGCCATCGGCTATCATGTGTCCAACGACATGGGCAGACGCGCGCTTGTGCTCCCCGATCAGCCCCTGCGGTCCGCTGCGCGCCCAGCCGACGACGTATTCGTTGGCAATCACGGCGCGGCTGGCGGGATCGACGACCCGCCCGTCTTCGTTGGCAATCACCCGCGCTTTCTCGTCGTAGGGGACACCGGCAATGCACGCGGCGGCATAACCAATCGCAGGCAACACCATCCCGACCTCGAGAACTTCAATCTCGCCGGTACCGCGGGCAGCGACCGTGCCGTCGGGCCGCGCCTCGAGGCGGTTCTTCTCGAGCGCCAGGCCCGCTACATTGCCTGCGGCATCAGCGATTACCTCGATTGGCGAGACGAGGAAGCGCAGGTGGAGTTTCTTCGCTTTCGCACGCGGCTCGCGTGCGGCGAAGGACCGGAGAATTTTCAGGTTCTTGTCCTTGTCCGCATTGCCCGTGGATTCCCAACCAGCGTAGCCCGCAAGCTCGCCGGGGGCGATGACCGGGTCCGCCGCCGCCATCTTGCCGAGCTCTTTGAGTTCGGCCGGCGAAAACGCGGCTTGCTCCGGCCCGCGGCGCCCAAGAATGAAAACTTCGCGCACCTGACTGTTGCGCAAAGCGTCCAGCGCGTGTGCGGCGATGTCCGTCTGTTCGAGTTCGGCGGGCGTGCGCAGCAGAATCCGGGCGGCGTCGACAGCGACGTTGCCGTTGCCTACCACCGCGATGCGGTGCACCGACAAATCGATCTTCGCATGGCGGTAGTCGGGATGTCCGTTGTACCAGCCGACGAAGACCGTCGCCGGTGTGCAGCGTGCCATGCCTTCGCCCGGAATGCCGAGACGGCGGTCGGCCTCGTTGCCGGTGGCGTAGACAATCTGATGGTAGTGCCGGCGCAATTCCTCCACCGTCAGGTCACGCCCGAGGCGCACGTTTCCCAGGAACCTGAAGGTCGGCCGCGCGGCGGTAGTTGCGAAAACGCGGATGACCGTCTTGATCTTCTGGTGGTCGGGCGCGACGCCTCCCCGCACCAGTCCGTACGGGGTTGGGAGGCGGTCGAACATGTCGACATCGACTATCGCGTCGGCGCGCCTTAGTAGCGCCTCTGCAGCGTAGAAGCCGGCAGGGCCCGAACCGATGATTGCGACACGCATGAACTACGTCCACCACGAACAGAAAAATGTGTCTCGCATACTACACGTTCAAGAGCTGTCATCAAATCTTGTGCATGACCAGTTGCCGCGCGCAACACCGGACCGTTCGCGCGCGCTCAAGTACCGGCTCTATTCCGGCCGAGGCGGAAAGGGCCTGGTGCGCTACGACAACGAGACGGGCAAGGGCGGACCACCGGTACATTCGCGGCGAGGAGCCTCCTGAAAAACGGTCGCATCGCGGCCCGGTCACCGCCTGTGACCACGAGGCTGGCCGCACCAGACCGTGGTTGGCGAATGCGTGCCAAGCAGCAAGCCCCAGTGTATATTCTCGGTTACCGTTGAATTGCATATCCTTTGCTCTAAGCAAATATTTCAAATTCGTTGCCGGTGTTTGCTTGGGGATACGCCAAAGACGGGGAGAGCGATCAGGATGCGCAGGCGTGAATTGCATGGAAAGATGGCGGGATCGTGACTGAGCTGCGGCCAACCTGCGCTCTGCGCCAACAATGACTCCGGAAACCGTCAAACGCCGGCTTGCCGCCATTCTCGCGATGGATGTGGTGGGCTTCAGCCGGCTGATGGGTGCGGACGAAGAGGCCACATTGGCGCGGCTCAAGGCGCTGCGGGCGGAAGTGATCGATCCGGCCATCGCGTTGCACCACGGCCGCATCTTCAAGACCACCGGCGATGGACTGCTCGCGGAGTTCACGAGCGTCGTTGCGGCGGTGCAATGCGCCGCGAAGATACAGATCGAAATGGCATCGCGTGGCGCCGCCGACCCGCCGGAGCGCCGCATCGTGATGCGCGTCGGCATCAACCTTGGCGATATCATCATCGAAGGCGATGACGTCTACGGCGACGGCGTCAACATCGCCGCGCGGCTGGAAAGTATCTGCGAGCCAGGCGGCGTCGCGATTTCGGCGAGTGCCTACGAGCAGGTGCGTGACAAGATCGCGTACCGCTGTGTCGACCGGGGCGAGCACGCGGTGAAGAACATCGCCCGGCCGGTACACGTGTATGCGCTCGACCTGAGCGGCCCCGACAGCGCCGCCGCAGCACCGGGCAAGCTAAGCGTGCCGAAGCGACGCATCGCATGGCGCCGCGCATCTTTTGCGTTCGCCGCGATCCTTACCAAAGCAGTCGCGGCATTGCTTGCTGCGCCCGAGTTCGCGCAGCGGGTACGGTCGTCCGTGGCGGCGCTGCTCACCGGCAGGCCCGCCGAAACACCGGAATCGGGCGCCCGCATCGCCGTGCTGCCGTTCGCCAACCAGAGCGGAAGCGAGACGCGCGACTACTTCAGCGACGGCATCACCGATGACATCATCAACGCGCTGGGGCGGTTTTCCGGCGTCATAGTGATAGCGCGCAATGCGGTGCAGCAATACAAGGGTCGCACCGCCAAGCGGGAGGAAATCAGCCGCGAGCTCGGCGTGCGCTACATTGTCCAGGGCAGCGTGCGACAAGCGGACGCTCGGCTGCGGGTCGCGGTCGAGCTGAGCGATGCCGAAAAGGGCACGCTGTTGTGGTCCGAGCGCTTCGAAGGCGAGGGCAAGCAGGTGTTCGAAATCCAGGACCGGATCGTGAAGAACATCGTCGGCGCGCTCGCTGTCAGGCTCACGCGGCTGGAGCAGCAGCGCGTGTTCGCCAAGCCGACCGAGAACCTCGAGGCCTACGACCTCGTGCTGCGCGCCCGCGACCTCATCAATCGTGGGGAGCGCGGCGCCAACCGCGAAGCGCGTGCGATGCTCGAACAGGCGCTCAAGCTCGCGCCCAAGTACGCCGAGGCCTACGTAGCGCTGGCGGGAGCCGAGGTGCAGCGCAGCATACGGGGCTGGATAGAACATCCCGAGGAAGGCGTAAGACGCGCTGAGTATCTCGCCAAGCAGGCGCTCGCGCTGGACGAACCCGGGGCAAACGCGCGCGCGCACGGGCTGCTCGCTCGCGTCTACTCATTCACTGCACAGTTCGATCGCGTCCTGCTCGAAGCCGACCGCGCCATCCAGCAGAACGTCAGCGACGCTTTTGCCTACGCGCTGCGCGGCGAAGCCCTGCTATGGCTGGGCCGACTCGATGAGTCGATCGCTGCGAGCGAGGCCGCTCGCCGATTTGACCCGCGCATCGAGGCTGATTCCGGTTTCAGTCTCGCGATGGCGTATTACGCGTCGGGGCGCTATCGGGAGGCGCTCGCGGCAGCCGACACGGCGCTCGCGCGCGCTCCGGAAAATGGGTACCTGCACGCCGTGCGCGCCGCCGCGCTCGGGCAGATGGGAAACGTGGAGGAAGCCCGCAAGGCGGCGGATCAGGTGCGCAGGTTCGATCCGTTCTTCCGGGTCGAGCTGTTCGGCACGCGTTTCGTCGGCGCCGAGCTCAAGGCCAAGGCGCAGGAGGGGCTGCGCAAAGCGGGATTGTGAGCGCGGAGGGCGGAGGGCGCTCTACTTCTTTTTCTTCCATGCCTCGTGCGAGCGCGCGAGAATCGTGGGGTCCTTGTCCACCATCTGCTTCGCTTCGACCGAAGAGAATACGTAGAGCTTGCCGTCCACGATCTTCCACATGTTTGGATCGGCCGCCGTTTTCGTTCCCATGGAGAGGCCGGTCGCACACAAACCGCCGAACTGCGCCGCATAACGGTCGGGGTTCGCGGCAAACGCCGTCCGGTTCTTGATGCTGGAGAACAGGTAGCGCGAACCGTCCCAATCGTAGCCGTTCTGGGCCGAGCCCATTACCGGACGCTTCTCCGTGAAGTACGCCACCGTGTCACGCCCCTTGAGCGCCACAGCGAGTGACGCGGAGGCATTGGTTTGCGCGAAGCTTGCAGTACCCGGCAACGCGACAAGCAAGAGCACGGAAAGCCATTGACGAACGGCGGTGCGCCTTAGTTTCATAACCCCTCCCATGTGGTAGCTGTCCTTATGCCGCGAGCGCCCAGTGTATCTTACTCTTGCGCACGCCTTTGTTCCATCAGGCCAACGCGCATCCCAGGGCGTGGATGTATGTATCCGTCAACCCGCAGCGCCGGGTGCCGCTGGCTCATTGCCGGAAATGCGCGATGCCGTCCATCACGAGTCCCTTGGCCTCCAGCCGGGCAAAATCCATGAACGCCCGGGCGGTTGCCGATAGCTGCTTGCCCACCGGGTAGGCGAAGTGCCAGTGGTTTTCCAGGGGAAAACCGTCGACGTCCAGGCACATCAGCCGCGTGGGCTCGGGTTCCAGTCCGAGCGTGAAGCGCGACATGATAGCCACGCCCAGGCCGGCAAGGATGGCTTCCTTGATCGCCTCGTCGTCGCTCAGCTCGAGTTTGATTTTCGGGGCAAGGCCGTGCTGCTCGAACAGTTTCGCCGCGATCAGCCGTGTCCCGGATCCGGGTTCGCGCATGAGGAAGGGCTCCGCGGCGATGCGCTCGAAGCTGATCTGCCGCGCGGTGGCGAGCGGATGGTCGTCGCGCGCGAACACCACCAGCGGATTGGGCAGGAGCGCCTGGGTCACGATGTCTTCCCTCGCGAGCGGCGAGGCGAAGATGTACAGGTCGTCCTCGTTGTTCGCGAGCCGGTCGATCAGCGTTTTCCGGTTGTGAATCTCCAGCGACGCTTCCACTCCCGGGTAGCGCTGGATGAAGGCGCCGAGCATGCGCGGGGCGAAGTACTTGCCCGTCGAGCAGACGGCCAGCCGCAGATGCCCGTTCTCCAAGGCGCGCAGGCCGTTGAGTGTTTCCTCGATCGTCGATAATGCGCGAAACGCGTCATGGCAGCCCGCGTACAGGCGCTGACCCGCGTCGGTGAGGTACACGCGCCTGCCGACCTGCTCGAACAACGGCAGGCCGATGGTCTCGGAGAGCTTCTTGATCTGCACCGAGGCCGTCGGCTGGGCGATGTGCAGTTCTTCGGCGGCGCGGGTGAGACTCCCCAGCCTCGCGCTCGCCTCGAAAACGCGAAGCTGGGGGAAGCGTTCCGTGCTTGAGATAGCATCGGATATTCGGTTGCAGCATAGCGATTCCTCCTCGATTCGATTGCCATACCGCCATGCCGTAAACGCACAGCGGCCTTCACCTCAGGATGAAGGCCGCTGTCAAAAACCAACCTTCACCCGATGGGCAAAGGTCTCGCTTGCATGTTTTGAACAATGCCGACGCGACCGGGGCTAAAAGCCCTTATTGACGACCGCGTCACGGCAGCCGCCGGTTGTCGAAGCTACTCCCCTTTGGAGGGGCGCCCGGCTCCCGCCGGGACGCGCAACTTCTTTATAGTAGAATAGATTCTCGCCATCAAGATTTTCTTGTGCCAGCGATCCATTGCGAACGGTGATTCGAGTCATTACGAAACATTCCCTTGGTTTCGTTTTCGTAATTCAAGGCATCACAAACTTCAAATTTTCTTCGGTGGCGCCTGCACCCATACTTGATTGAACGAATCATGTTGCAGCCCACGCGGCGAATGTCTGCCCGTGGATCCGGGAAATCCAGAGGAGGCCGTATGCAAGACAAAGAAGCCCACGGTAAGCCGATTGAAGAACTCGTCAGCGGTCTGCAGACACACCTCGAACGAGGTCTGACCCAGCAGGAGGCGCTGGCGCGTCTCGGGAAGTTCGGCGCCAATGAACTGACCGAGCGGCCACGGCCGGGATTTCTCGCGCTCCTCTGGGATCAGTTCAATAATTACCTCGTGATCATTCTGATCATCGCGGCGCTGGTTTCGTTCGCCCTCGGAGAGTACGTCGATTCCATCGCCATCATGTTCATCGTGGTGCTGAACGCGGTGGTCGGTGTCATCCAGGAATCGAAGGCGGAACAGGCGCTCGCGGCGCTGAAGAAGATGTCCGCCCCCAATGCCCAGGTCATGCGTGACGGGCAGCAGATGACGATTCCAGGGCGGGAGATCGTCGGGGGCGATATCGTCCTGCTGGAAGCCGGAAACTATGTCCCCGCCGATTTGCGCCTGGTCGAGAGCGTCAATCTCAAGATTGAGGAGGCCTCGCTGACAGGCGAATCGGTGCCGGTGGAGAAGAAGGCCGGGGTGGTGCTGGATAAGGAAATTCCGCTGGGCGACCGCAAGAACACCGCCTTCATGGGCACGCTGATCACCTATGGGCGCGGCAAGGGACTGGTGACGGGCACGGGGATGAACACCCAGATCGGTCTCATCGCGGAGATGATCCAGTCATTCGAAGACGAGGACACGCCGCTGCAGAAGAAGCTCGAGCATCTGGGGAAGGTTCTCGGCACGGCGTGCCTTGCGATCTGCGCGCTGGTATTCATTTACGGCCTGTTTCGGGATACGCATCTGGCGGATGCCCTGAACGGCGGCTTCCTCAATTATCTGGAGGCCGAGAAGAAAGACATCATCAATCTGTTCATGACCGCAGTGAGCCTGGCCATTGCCGCCGTTCCCGAAGGTCTCCCCGCCATCGTGACCATCTGCCTCGCCCTGGGGATGCAGCGGATGATCAAGCACCACGCCCTGATCCGCAAGCTCCCCGCCGTGGAAACGCTAGGCTGCGCCACGGTGGTCTGCTCGGACAAGACCGGCACCCTGACGCAGAATCAGATGACCGTGGTTCAGGGATGGGCAGGGGGCAAGCGATTTCGCATAACGGGAGAAGGGTATAACCCGAGCGGGCAATTCTTCGCGGGCACGGAGCCCTTCGATCCGCGCACCGATCCGGACGCGACTGTGCTGCTGCACGGTGCGCTGGTCTGCAACGATGCGCGGCTGGAGGAAAAAAGCGACGAAGCCGGGAAGCGCTCGTGGCAGATCATCGGCGATCCCACGGAAGCCGCCATGGTTGTTGCCGCCGCGAAGAGCGGGTACCGGCGTGGCGAGCTGGAAAAGTCCCTGCCCCGGATGCAGGAGATTCCCTTCGATTCCGACAGAAAGCGCATGACCACAATACACAGCATTGACGGCGCGCATGTCCAGGCTGTCGTCTCCGGCCTCGGCTCTCCGCCGCTCATCGCCTTCGTCAAGGGCGCGCCCGATGTCATCCTCGATCTCTGCCGCCAAAAGCTGGAATCCGGCTTAGCCGTCGGCCTGAGCGAGGAGCAGCGACTGGCGATACTCGAGCAGAACCGCGACATGGCGAGCAACGCGCTGCGAGTGCTCGCCGTGGCTTATCGCCCGTTGCAGGAAGTCCCGGCAAGCGTAACCCCGGAAACCGTAGAGAAGGATCTCGTCTTCGTCGGGCTGCTCGGCATGATCGACCCGCCCCGGCCCGAGGTGGTCGAAGCGCTGAAGGTGGCCCGCGGCGCCGGCCTCAAGAGCATCATGGTGACCGGCGATTACAAGGACACCGCCGAGGCCATCGCCCGGGACATCGGCCTCTTGACCCCGGGCGGGCTGGTGCTCACCGGCGCGGAAATTGAAAAGCTCAGCGACGAGGAACTGGCGGCCAGAACCGACAAGCTCGACGTGTGCTGCCGGGTTTCACCCCAGCACAAGACGAGGATCGTCGATGCGCTGAAGGCGCGCGGCCACGTCGTGGCGATGACCGGCGACGGCGTCAACGACGCGCCGGCCCTGAAGCGGGCGAATATCGGCATCGCCATGGGCATCACCGGCACCGACGTGGCCAAGCAGACGGCAGACATGGTCCTCACCGATGATAATTTCGCCAGCATCGTCGCGGCCATCGAGCAGGGGCGGATCATCTATTCCAACATCCGCAAGTTCGTCTACTTCCTGCTCGCCTGCAATGTCGGGGAAATCCTCATCATATTCGGCGCCATGCTGGCGGGCTTGCCTCTTCCCTTGAGGCCGGTTCAGCTTCTTTGGTTGAATCTTGTCAGTGACGGCGCCCCCGCCCTCGCTCTGGGGCTGGAGAAGGGTGATCCCGACATCATGACGCACCCGCCCCGTTCCCCGGCGGAGCCAGTCATCAACAGGGATATGGCGATCGGCATTGGTGTTGTCGGAGTTGTCGACGCACTTGCCATTCTTGCAGTCTTCTATTTAGCCCTGCAGCGCTATCCTGATCAGTTGGTGGCAGCCCAGACCATTGCCTTCGTTGCCCTCTGCAGCTCGGAGCTTATCCGCGCATTTACCGCCCGCTCCGAGTACCACAGCATCTTCTCCATCGGCGTGTTCTCCAACCGCTGGATGGTCTGGGCCGTCGGGGTGTCGTTCCTGCTGGTGCTGATGGTGGTGTACGTGCCGTTCCTCAGGCCGTTCTTCGACACCGTGCCGCTTACTGCGGGTGACTGGCTGTTCATGCTGCCGTTCTTCTTCGCCTCGCCGGTTGCGATGGAGCTGCTCAAGGTTTACTTCCGGAAACGCACGGCAAGGACGATGGAAACAGTGCAGGCCCCTATGTCTGGCGCACCTGTCGACGGCTTTGCGCAGCAGGGCGCAAGTCTCGCATCGATGTCGCAACAACTCGCAGGAGGGAACACCATGCTAAAGATACTCATCCCGGTAGACGGCTCCCGTAACTGCCAGTTCGCGGTGAAGCACGTCATCAAGGAATTCATGAACAACACGGCGATGGAGATTCACCTGCTGAACGTGCAGGCGCCGTTCAGCCGAGACATCGCGCGCTTTGTCAGCAGGAAGAGCCTTCACGATTACCACCGCGATGAGGCCGACAAGGCGCTGGGCCCGATCAAGCAGATGCTCGACGGCTTCGGCATTCCCTACTCGGCGCACGCCGAGGTGGGTGAGAGGGCGAAGACCATCACCGATACGGCGCGCCGCCTGCGCTGTGACCACATCGTGATGAGCACTGCGCGCAAGAATTCGCTCACCCGGCTGGTCGAGAACTCGGTGACGAACCGGGTGCTTGAGTTGACGTCGGTGCCGGTCGAGGTGATCGCGGGCGACGCAGTGTCGAAGTGGGAACGCTACGGCATTCCGGCCGGTGTCGGGGTCGTGCTCGCGCTCATGCTCGCCGCCGCGGACTGACGGCGCGCTCGCAGGCGGCGCCCGGAGGTGCCCGGCGCGCCGCCGAAAATCATTACGACCCTGGCCGAAATGACCTACGCCATACACTCGTCCAAGCTCAATGCGTTCAAGATCGGCATGGCGTTTCTGGAGTTCAAAAGCAACGGTAAGGAACTCCTGCTGGCGGCCCTTCTGCATGAGTTGGAGAAGGATCGTGCCGCGGAAACGGAAGACTTATGGACAGGACTGGAGGGGGCAGCATCAATTAACTTTTCATGATGCTGCCATGACAGCATAAGGGTTGCACCTGCTCCCTAAATGCCGGGACGGCCCCTGCGGTTTCCCTGCTGGCGCCCCAACGGTTATGATGGCCTCACCGATGGCGCAGCAGGCCTGAAAAATGGCAACAGGTCGCGACGGCTTTACGATGGTGGAAATGATGGTGGTCGTCGCGACCATCTGCATCTTGGCTCTGATTGCGATGCCGAGCTATCTGGACCAGATTGTCAGGAAACAGATCGTCGACGCCGTGCCATTGGCCGACATCGCAAAAACCCCGATTGCCGCAGGAGGCGCTCGCGATCATGGCCGGCATATACTGGGACCTGGGCGAGGCCGGGATCCCGGCGCGCGCGGCGTGAAGCGTGGCGTTCGCGCAAGGTACGCCGCGCGAACGTTTAATTTCGGCACATCGGGATGTTGGAGAAAAGCGCTGTGGGATATATTGAAGGTAAACCGAAGGAGGAGAAGAGCATGAACCTTGACTACAGGAAGCTGAGCTACCGTGTGTTCTGCGCTGCCGCAGCGGCTGCGCTGGCGTTGTCCCTCGCGGCGTGCGGGGAGAAGCCTCCGGCCGACACCGCCGGCGCGAAAATAGAGGGCGCGGCCGACGTGGCTGCGCGTCAGGCGAAACAGGCGGCGGCCGCGGCGGAACAGAAAAAGGCCGAGGAGGAGAAGCGGAAGGTCGACGCGGCGAACAAGGCCGCGGCCGAAAAGACGGCTGCGGATACCGCACTGGCCGGCAAGGTGAAGGCGGCGCTTGTCGCTACGCCCGGCCTGAAGGATCTGGCGCTGGATGTGCGCTCGTCCGACGGCGCGGCGACGCTGTTCGGGACCGTGGACACCAAAGCGCAGCGCCGCAAGGCGGAGAAGGTCGCCGCCGCCGTGCCGGGCGTGAAATCGGTGAAGAACGAGTTGCAGATAGTGAAGGGCTCGTAGCCGCGGCGAAATTAGCGCCGATGTCGGGTTCCGTTTTCCGACCCTGCCGGGGTAATTGGCATTGCAAAAGACCATAGCACTGGTGCATCCGGGCGAGATGGGCGCCGCCATCGGCGCCGGCCTCGTCTCCCGCGGATATCACGCCGTGTGGGCCTCCGCCGGCCGCGGTGCTTCTACGCGCCGGCGCGCCGAGGACTGCGGCCTCGAGGATGTCGATACACTTGCGCGCGCCGCGCAAGCGGCCGATATCGTGTTCTCGGTCTGTCCTCCCCACGCGGCGATGGAACTGGCGCGCGCGGTTGCCGCCTGCGGATTGATTATCCTGTTCGTGGAGGTTGAACGGGTGGTGGTATTATTTGCTGCGAGATGACATGTTTTGAAGGAGGAGAGTTGGCAAAGAAGAAGAAGCGCACGAAGACCAACGGCGGCGAGGTTCTGTCCGATGCGAAGGAGACAGCCGCGATTGAGAAGTCTTGGCGCTTGACGGGCCGTCCTAAGCCCCGCAAGCCGCCCAAGAAATACAAGTATGTCGAGGAGCTTGCCCACCTGCAGGTCGAACTCATCAAGCTTCAGGAATGGGTCCGCCTGCGAGGCCTGAAAGTCGCTGTTATCTTCGAGGGCCGCGATGCCGCCGGCAAGGGAGGCGTTATAAAGCGCATCGCTGAGAGCCTCAACCCAAGGGTATGCCGGATTGTCGCACTGGGTACGCCAACCGAACGGGAACGCGGCCAGTGGTATTTCCAACGCTACGTTCCTCATCTGCCTGCGGTCGGCGAAATCGTGCTCTTCGACCGCAGTTGGTACAATCGCGCCGGTGTGGAGCACGTCATGAGCTTTTGCACCGAGGCTGAATACGAAGAGTTCCTGCGAGCCTGCCCGCTGTTTGAAGAAATGCTTATTTGTTCCGGCATTTACCTCATCAAGTACTGGTTCTCGGTGAATGACGAGGAGCAAGAGAAGCGCTTCCAGGAACGGATTCGTAATCCCACCAAGCGCTGGAAGCTAAGCCCGATGGACATGGAGTCACGTAAGCATTGGAGCGAGTATTCCAAAGCGAAGGATGTCATGTTTGCCGCTACGGATAATAAAAAAACCCCTTGGCACGTCGTGGAAGCAGACAACAAGAAAAAGGCCCGCCTCAACTGCATTGCCCATCTGCTACACCAGATCCCTTATGAAAATATGATTCCGGTCGAGATCGAAGTGCCGCCCCGGCAAGGCGACATTGGCTACAAGCGCCCGAAGATTTCGAGTCAGCGGTTCGTTCCCAAAGTTTACTAGCTACTCCCGCCGCAGCCCAACCGGCGCGGCGACTTGCTTGCCGACTCGACAAGCCGCTGCCGTGCCGCTGTCTTTGCCGGCGATAGCGGGCGCCGAGGCAACTGTTGTCGAGAGAGCAGGAACATCCCCTCAGAACGTAAACCAACCATCGACGGACAGTCGCTGGCCAAGAGCGGACATTTGCCGGGAAAGTGGTATCTGGCCAGATTCGCGGGCGGCGGTTAGCTGCGCGCGAGGCAGATGAGCGCCGCGATAGCGAAAGCAAGTCCGAAACCCTTGCGGAGCGTCAGCGTCTCGCGCAGGAAAACGAAACCGAGTCCGGCCGTCACCACGAAACTCAGTTGCGCGACCGGCACGAGCACGCTCGCCTCGCCGCGCGCCAGGCTCGCGAGTAGTATGACGGACCCGAACAGCAGCAGCACCGCGGCCGTGGCCCCGTGGCGCCAAGCGCCAGGCGGCGGATGGAATCCGCGGTCGCGCGCGAGCGCGAACAGCGCCGCCAGCGGCAAGAACACGCTGGCCTGACCGGTTAGGACCGTGGCCGGGCTGCCACCGGCAATCGCGCCGAGCTTGTAGACGAGGCTCACGATTCCCATCGCCACTGTTGCGACGAGAACGCGCAACATGGACGATGTGGTTGCGCGCGGCGCCGACGTCGGTCCGCCCGCAAGTAGCAACCACACCGCTACGAGCGAGGCTGCGAGGCCCGTGAGTTTCCAGCTCGTAAGGGGCTCGTCGAGGAGCCACACCGCGAGCGCCACCGTGATCGCAAAGCTCAGTCGGAAGACAGGCGCAACGATGCTGACCGCGCCGCTCGCGAGGCTGCGTGCGAAGTTGTAAAGGGCGATGAAGGCCAGCGCGCCGGCCGTCATGCCCCATGCGAAGGGCGTGCCCAGGGCGAGCGTGCCGGTCATGAGCCCGTAGAGAAAAATGCTTGGCGCGAAGAAGAAGGCCTGTAGCAGCAGAAAATGATGGGCCTGCACGCCGCTTGCAGCGGCGCGCTTGTAGACAAAGTCCACGAGTCCATAGAACATCATGGCGCCCAGCGCTAGGCCCACGCCGTCAGCCATGCCGGCTCCACCCTCCACGCAGGACCCGATCGTTCGACATCCGGAAGGTCGCGCGCCACCATGTCGCGAGGTAAAAGAGTTGCGTTGAGCTTGAGGATTTGCCAGCCCAGTCTGATATATTGCCCCGCACCGGCATTGTGAGTTTCCTATGAAAGTCCGTAGCGGCACAGACGGCGAAGGGCCACGATGGACGAATTCGAGTGTTTTGCGAAGGAATGGTCGAACGATCCTGAGGAAATTCAACGGCAACTGGGGGAGTATCTCTTGTCTTGGCGGCCGCAGTCAATTGCCGATTTCATACCGAGAGCCACTGAAAAATGGCCGGAATCCGGACGAGGTCGCTGCCCGCGTCCAGCCAGTCGCTTACCTCGAACGTTGAGTGTCGGCTATCGGGAAATCCAACTGTCCTCTAAGTCGTAAGCGGACCTTGATGGCTCTAGCTCAAATTCGCCGGTCCTAGAACGTAGCGAAACGTAGCGTTCTGGGCGGGCTTCGGCCGAAGAGTCTGCTTCTCGCGGTCTCTGAAAAGCAGATTCCTCGCTTTGCTCTGAATGACAATTTATAGACGCCGTCGCTAAGCGAAGCCGTATTTTGCGAGCGCCGCCCGCCACGGCCCGGTGGCCAGTTTTTCGAAGCCCTTCGAATTGGGGCGACCCCGTGGATTTCGCCGGCATCGCGGTGTTTCTCGCGAGCAGCGCGGCGGATTTCGTCACCGGGGCCGCGATCCCGGTCGACGGCGGGTATTCGTCGCAGGGCTAGTTACCGCCGGTCGCTGCCCGTGGCGAATCCAGTTGCAATTCGCTCATACAGCGCATAGACTTAGAACCATGGTTCAAATTTTGAATACTGGTTCAAACAAGATCGCTTCGGAGCGCATGCGGCGCAAGAGCGAAGCGCGGCGGCTCGACATCCTGCGCGCGGCAGCGCGGGTATTCCGCCGCAGCGGCGTTGCGGCCGCCGGCATGCGCGAGATCGCCGAAGAAGCGGACCTGTCGCCGGGTAATCTTTACTATTATTTCGCCGGCAAAGACGAACTCCTGTTCTTCTGCCAGGACCGCACCGTCGAGCGCATGCTTGCGGCAGCGGAGGCGGCGCGCGCATCCAAGATACCGGTGGCGGAACAACTGCGTGCCGTCATCGGCGCTCACCTGCACTACACCCTGGACGAACTCGAGGGCGCGACCGCGCACCTCGAAATCGACATGCTGCCCGAGGAACTGCGCCGGATGATCATCGAAAAGCGCGACAAATACGAGCACGCGGTGCGTGCGCTTATCGTCAAGGGCGTCAAACGCGGGGAATTCGTGTCCTGCGATGCTGCGCTCGTTGCGCGCGCCATCCTCGGGGCGCTCAACTGGACGGCGCGCTGGTACCGCCCCGACGGCGCGCAGAGCGTCGCCGCGATTGCCGCGGGGCTGGCCGACTACCTGGTACGGGGGATTGCCGCCGTGCCTGTTGCAATGACTGCGCCCGCCAGGGCCCTATCCGGAGGTCGAAAATGAATACCGTGCTGAAACACGTCGATCGGCGCAAGGCCCACATTACGCTGCGCGTGAACGGCGAGGAGGTCGAGGTTTCGTTCGCGCCGTACAAGACCCTGCTCGAGGTGCTGCGCGAGGACCTCGACCTCACCGGCACCAAACACGGCTGCGAGCTCGGCGAATGCGGCGCCTGCGCCGTGCTGGTCGACGGCGAGCCGCTCCTGTCCTGCCTCAAGCTCGCGCTCGAGTGCGACGGTTGCTCGATCGAAACCATCGAAGGCCTGGCCTCGGGCCCCGAATTGCACCCGCTGCAGGCGGCGTTCTCCGACTTGGGGGGCTCGCAGTGCGGCTACTGCACGCCTGGGGTGCTGATGACCGCGAAGGGGCTGCTCGACCGCGAGCCCAATCCCAGTCGCGACCGGATCAAAGAGGCGCTGTCGGGCAATCTGTGCCGCTGCACCGGCTATCAGCAGATCGTCGATTCGGTGGAACAGGCCGCGCGTGCTATCAGCGAACAGAGGGCCAAAGCATGAGCACGACGAAGAAACTCGACGTCATCGGACATTCGCGGCGGCGCGTCGACGGCCGCGCCAAGGTGACGGGCCAGTTGCGCTACGCCGACGACATGAAGCTGCCGCGCATGCTGCACGCGAAGCTGCTGCGCTCGCCGCATCCGCACGCGCTGATCGAATCGATCGACATCGCGCGCGCTAAAGGCTATCCGGGCGTGCAGCTGGTGCTGACCGGCCGCGATTTCCCCGTCCCCTTCGGCATCATGCCGGTGTCGCAGGACGAGTACCCGCTCGCGCCTGAGCGCGTGCGCTATGTCGGCGACCCGGTGGCGGCGGTGATCGCGAAGGACGAACAGGCGGCCTCCGAGGCGCTGCAACTGATCGAAGTAAAATACAAGGTCCTGCCGACGATTGCGACGCCCGAGGAAGGCCTGGCGCATCCCGAGACGCGCATTCACGACTATGGCGAGTCGGGCAACATCCATCGCAACCTTGCGTTCGAGTTCGGCGATGTCGAGGAGGCGCTGGCCGGATCGGACCACGTATTCGAGGACGTGTTCTTCTTCGAGGGCAACACCCATATGCCGATCGAGCAGCACGCCGCCCTCGCCGCCAGCGACGGCGACGGCAAGTTCACGCTCTGGGCGAGCACGCAGAATCCGCACTATCTGCAGCGCCAGCTGGCGCTGGCGCTGCAGGTGCCGGCGGCGCATATCCGCGTGATCGCCTGCGACAACGGTGGCGGGTTCGGCGGCAAGTGCGATCCGGCGAATCATGAAATTGTGGTGTCCAAAGCGGCGCTCATGCTCGGCCGGCCGGTGAAAATCTGCCTGACGCGCGAAGAAGTGTTCTACCTGCACCGCGGCCGGCACCCAGTGCTGATGAAATTCCGCACCGGCGTAACGAAGGACGGAAAGCTCACGGCCATGCACCTGCAGACCTTGCTCGACGGCGGCGGCTACGGTTCCCACGGTCCGGCGAGCACGTTCTACACCGGCGTGCTGACGCCGCTGACCTACGAGCTGCCGCGCTTCAAGTTCGAGGCTTGCAGGGTGTTTACGAACAAGCCCCCCTGCGGCCCGAAACGCGGACACGGCACGCCCCAGCCGCGCTTCGGCCAGGAAGTCCAGCTCGACAAGATCGCCGAAAAGCTCAGGCTGGATCCGGCCGATCTGCGGCTCAACATGGTCACCAAGGCCAATTCGCTCACCGCGAGCTGGCTCAGGATCGGCAGCAACGGCCTGGCCGAATGCATCCGGCAGGTGGTCGAGGGTTCCGGCTGGAGGCAAAAGCACGGAAAATTACCTGAGGGCCGCGGCGTCGGCATCGCCTGCGGTTCGTACATGTGCGGCGCGGGCGTGTCCATCTACTGGAACAAGATGCCACACTCGGGCGTGCAACTGACGCTCGACCGCAGCGGCCAGGTGACGGTGTTCTGCGGCGCAACCGAAATCGGGCAGGGTTCGGACGACGTGCTGGCCGCGATCGTGGCAGAAACGCTGGGCATCAGCACCAAGGAGGTGCGCTGCGTCACCGGCGATACCGGAATCACGCCGATCGACCTCGGTTCGTACTCGAGCCGGGTCACGATCATGATGGGCAACGCGGCGCTGCAGGCGGCGGAGCGCGCGCGCGACATGCTGGTCACTGCCGCAGCCGAACAACTCGAGGTCCTGCCCGCGAGCGTCGTGCTCTCGCGCGGCCGCGTATTCGCGGCCGCTGATGCGGCGAAGAGCATGAGCTTTGCCGAGGCGGTGGTCTATGCGGAAACGAAGTTTGGCACGCTGGGCACGGTGGGCTCCTACGCGCCGCCCAAGCCGCCGGGCAAGTTCAAGGGTGCGGGCGTGGGGCCGTCGCCCGCGTATTCCTTCACCGCCTGCGTGGCCGAGGTGGAAGTCGATGAGCATACCGGCTGGATCACCGTGCCCAAGATCTGGATCGCGCATGACATCGGCCGCGCGCTCAATCCGGTGCTTGCGCGCGGCCAGGTAATAGGCGGCGTCTACATGGGGCTGGGCGAGGCCTTGATGGAGGAGCAGGTGTTCCGGCGGCTGCCGCCCAAGCTGTCCAACGCCCTGGTGCACAAGATCCCGTCGCTGCTCGAATACAAGAGCATCACCTCGCTCGACATGCCCGAAGTCGAGGTGATGCTGGTGGAGGATCCCGATCCGAACTGCCCGTTCGGCGCCAAGGAGGTCGGCCAGGGGCCGCTGCTGCCGGTGCTGCCGGCGGTGGCCAACGCAATATTCGACGCGGTCGGCGTGCGTATCGACGAAGTGCCGATCACCCCGGAAAAAGTTCTGCGTGCGCTGCGGTTGAAGCGCGAAGGCAAAAATCCACGCGTGGGGCCGGAGCATTTCCCCCACGTGCCCTATGCGGAGCCGACGTTCGTGCTGCCGCCCGCGGAAGGCGGGGATGGTACCGAAACCAAGCAACCCAACAAGAAACCGGCGCGCATGCCGGTGGAAGCGACCGTATCATGATGCGCCTGCCCTGGTTTCAATTTCACGCGCCGGCGAGCGTGGCGGAAGCCGCGCGCATACTCGCGGGCGAAGGGCCGCGCGGCATGCTGATCGCGGGCGGCACTGATCTTCTGCCCAACATGAAGCGGCGCCAGCAGACGCCGGCGACGTTAATTTCGCTTAACCGGGTCGAGGGTCTGAAGAAAATCGCGAACGGATCGGGTCTGGCGCTCGGCGCCGGGCTCACGCTGACCGAGGTCGTGAAGACGCAAGCCGTGCGCGAAAAATACCGCGGACTGTGGCAGGCGGCGGCGCAGGTGGCCTCGCCGCATCTCCGGAACATGGGAACGCTGGGCGGCAATCTCTGCCTGGACACGCGCTGCAACTACTACAACCAGAACGAGGATTGGCGCCGCGCGATCGACTACTGCATGAAGAAAGACGGCAAGACTTGCTGGGTCGCGACTGCCAGCAAACGCTGCCTCGCGGTGTCTTCGACCGACACGGCGCCGGCTTTGATCGCACTTGGCGCCAAGGTGCGGCTGGTGTCATCAACGGGCGAACGCGAACTCGCACTGGCAAGCCTGTACAACAACGACGGCATCGATTACCTCACGCGCAAACCGGACGAGATCCTGACCGAGGTGCTGTTGCCCAAAGCCGACGGGTGGAACAGCACCTATTGGAAGCTGCGCCGGCGGGGTTCTTTCGATTTTCCGCTGCTCGGCGTCGCGGTGGCAGCGCGCGCTGCGCCCGACGGCACCATCCTCGAGGCGCGCGTGGTGCTGGGCGCGGTGTCCTCGCATCCGCTCGTGACCAAGGCGGGCGAATTCCTCGCCGGCAAGAAACTGACCGACGAAGTCATCGCCGAGGCGGGCGCGATGGCGGCCTCCAGGGCGAAGCCCATGGACAACACCGACCTCGATGTATACTGGCGCAAGGAAGTCGTGCCGAGTTTCGTCGGCTATGCGCTGCGCGAAATCCGCGGCGACGACATGCACGCGATACGCATGCGCATCGCGCGGCAGGCGTTGTAACGCCGGGGTGCGTCCGTAGCCGATCGGACGCGGGGGACGAAAATGGAATCGAAACTCTGGTTGACGAGCCTTGCCTTGGTTTCGCTGGTGGTCTCCGTTCCCGCGGCAGCAACCCTGGGAGAGGACGTGACTTCGGTGCGGGCGGATCAGACGCAGATGGAGGCCAAGCTGCAAATCACCAGCGCCGGCAAATTCGCTGTGCACGAAATGCAGTTGCCTTCAGGCACCGCGGTCAAGGAATATGTCTCGCCGGCGGGAATGGTGTTCGCCGTTTGCTGGCAGGGTCCCTCGCTTCCAGACCTGCGGCAGGTCCTGGGCCGGTACTTCGAACAATATACCGAGGCCGCCAGGACCCAGCGCGCCGGACCCGGACCTCGCGTGACGCAACAGCCCGGGCTCGTGGTGGAAACCGGCGGGCATATGCGGGCGTATTTTGGCAGAGCGTATGTTCCGCAGATGTTGCCACGAGGCGTCTTGGCCGAAGAAATTCAATAGGCATGAGCATCGTGCGCAAATGGCTCACGCCGGCATTGGGCGCAGTCCTGATCTTGCTTCAGGGGTGCGGCGGGGGCGGCGGCGGCGGTGCGTCAACACCGGCTCCGGCGGCGCCGAGCACGAACACCACTGTGGCCGCCGGCTCGAACGTGCAGCCGATTTCAGTCGACTCCGGGCGGCCTCTGCTTAACTTCAGATCCGTCAATCTGGCGTTTACCAGCGTTACGCTGTGCCTGCCCAACAGCGCCAATTGCCAGACCATCGATCACATCGTGGTCGATACCGGCTCGATCGGGCTGAGAATTGTGTCCTCCGCACTTTCCGCATCGCTTTCGCTGCCGCAGCAGACCGATGCCAAGGGTGATCCGGTGGTCGAATGCGCCCAATTCGCGGATGGCTACGCCTGGGGACCGGTGAAACTGGCGGACTTGAAAATCGCGGGCGAGCAGGCGAGCCGGCTGCCGATCCAGGTGATCGGCGATCCGAGCTTCGCCGCGGTGCCGGGCGCATGCTCGCGCACTGGTCCATCAAAAAACGCCGTGCAGGAGTTACGTGCCAACGGAATACTGGGGCTGGGCGTATTCCGCCAGGACTGCGGCAATGCGTGCGCTCAGAGCAGCAGATACGGCATCTACTACACTTGTCCTGCCGCGGGCTGCCAAGCGGCGGTGATCCCCGTGGACCTGCAATTGCAACACCCGGTTTCGATGTTTGCCGTCAATAACAACGGCGTGATCATCGAGCTGCCGTCGGTGCCGGCCGCCGGAGCAGCCAGCGTCAGCGGATCGCTGGTGTTCGGCATCGGCACGCAGGCGAACAACGGGCTGGGAGCGGCGACCGTGATCAGCGTCAATCCGGGCACGGGAAATTTCTCCACGGTTTACAACGGCAATACTTATGCCGGCAGCTTTATCGACAGCGGTTCCAACGGCCTGTTCTTCCAGGACAGCATGACGGTCTGTGCGAGCACATCCGCCGCTCCCGGATTTTACTGCCCCGCTTCGACAAAAAATGTTTCCGCCACCATCCAGGGCGCGAATGGCGCGACCGCGCTGGTCGATTTCAGCGTCGCCAATGCGGATACGCTGGTGACGAGCAACCCGGATTTTGCCGCATTCGCCAATCTCGCGGCGCCGCAATTCGTCGCGACTAGCTTCGACTGGGGGCTTCCTTTTTTCTACGGGCGCAACGTGTACACGGCGATCGAAGGGGCCGGCACGCCGGGCGGTCCCACCGGGCCTTATGTAGCGTTTTAGAGGCGGTTGCAATATGAGGGGTCGCGTCCCCTCATGCCCCCTGATACGCAAGCTGTTTCAGCCGTTCTGAATCAGCCTCCTGGCGTGGGGCTGTCCTCTGCTAAGCTGTCCGCTTCGCTCTACCGCTGTCGCCCGCATGCGCATCGAACCCGCCGAGATCGCCTTTGACAGTGAAGGAACGCCGTATTCGCCCGCGTACGGCGACGTGTACCATAGCGCGGATTCGGGCCCCGGTCAGGCGCGCCATGTGTTTGTCGGGGGCAACGATCTGCCCCGCAGATGGGCCGGTGCGCGCGTGTTCACCATCCTCGAAACCGGATTCGGGCTCGGGCTTAATTGCCTCGCCACCTGGCGCGAATGGCGCGCCGATCCCGCGCGTTGCGAACGCCTGCATTTTGTTTCGATCGAAAAGCATCCGTTCGACCGCGATGCGCTGAAGACGCTGCATCTGCGCTACGGCGAATTCGCGCGGCTGGCCGAACAGTTGCAGCAGGCGTGGCCGCCGCTCGTGGCTGGCTTGCACCGGCTGCATTTCGAGGACGGGCGGTTCACGCTGACGCTGGCATTCGGCGACGTCGACCTGCTGACGCCGCGGCTGCGCTTGCGCGCCGACGCCATTTACCTCGACGGGTTCGCGCCCCGGTGCAATCCGGAAATGTGGTCGCCGCAATTGATGCGCGGCCTCGCGCGGCTCGCCCGTCCCGGCACGACCGTTTCGACCTACTCCAGCGCGGGCGTGGTGCGCCAGGGACTCGAGGCGGCGGGATTCGTACTCGAAAAATGTCCCGGATTCGGACGCAAGCGCGAAATGCTGCGCGGCAGCTTTGCGCCGCGCTGGCCGCGGCGTCGTCCGCGGGAACACGCACCCGAGCCGGCGAGCCGGCACGCCATAGTCATCGGCGCAGGCCTGGCGGGGGCGGCGATCAGCGAACGCCTGGCTTCTCGCGGATGGCAGATCGATCTGATCGAGCGCCGCGCGCTGCCGGCCGCGCAAACTCCGGGCATGGTCGCTGGTGTCTTCCAGCCGCACATTTCGCGCGACGACTGTATCCTGTCGAGGGCCGCGCGCAATGGCTTCCTTTACGCCGTCACGCGCTGGCTGGCGCTGGAGCGGGCAGGTCAAGCGCTTGCCTGGGCGCGGTGCGGTGTGCTGCAACTCGGGGGGGATTCCCACTGGGACCAGCGCATGACCGAGGCGATTGCCGCCCTGGGTTATCCGCCCGACTATGCGCAATACGTCGAACGCGGTGTGGCCGAGACGCTGGCGGGATGCCGATTGCGCGGCGGCGGCTGGTGGTTTTCCGGCGCCGGATGGATGCGTCCCCTGAGTCTCATCGCCGCGCAGCTCGCGGCAGCGGGCGCCTGCACGGCAGGCGGTTCGGCGCTCACGCCGCATTTCGGCATCGGGGTGCATGCCATCACCCGAAGCGGCGAGAGTTGGCAGGCCGTTGCCGCGGACGGCAGCCTCATAGCCGCGGCGCCTGTGCTCGTCCTCGCCAACTCGAACGACACCACGCGTCTCGCCTCCATCGCGCAGCCGCTTAAGAACATTCGCGGGCAGATCACCTATCTGCCGGCGGAAATCCTGACGGTCCCGCGCGTCGTGCTCAGCGGCAAGGGATATGTGCTGCCTGCCGCCGACGGGGTGGTGGTCACGGGGAGCACCTACGATCACGACAACGACGATCCCGAGCCGCAGGTGCAAAGCCACGAGTCCAATCTGCTGCGCCTGGCGCAACTGCTTCCGCATGCGCAGCTTGCGCTGGATGCGTCGAAGCTGGACGGCGCGGTGGGTTTTCGTTGCGTGGCACCGGACCGCATGCCGCTCGTCGGCGCCATGCCGGACGTGGACGCCGCGCGCGCGCAGAAAGCCGGCCTCTCCGGCGCGCAGCTGACCGACCTGCCTCGATGCCCGGGGCTTTACTGTGCCTCGGCTTATGCATCGCGCGGGCTGGTCTGGGCAGCCCTGGCCGGCGAGCTGCTGGCGAGCCTGATCGAAGGCGAACCGTTGCCGCTCGAGGGCGATCTGGCCGATGCACTGGATCCCGGGCGCTTTGTGCTGCGGCAGGCACGCCGCGGCATGCTTTGACGCCTATCCGGCGTGCTAATGCAGGTCAGCGCCCGCCCGACAGCGTCAGGATGCTGCCTATCATGTAGGCCGCCTCGCCGGACATCAGCCACAGGATCGCCTCGGCGCATTCCTCCGCGGTGCCGAGGCGCCCCATCGGCACCTGCGGAATCATTTCCTGCAGACGGTCGCCGAGGCCGGCCTCGGCGTGGATTTCGGTGTTGATCAACGCGGGGCTGATGGCGTTGACGCGAATGCCTTCGGCTGCCACCTCTTTCGCCAGGCCGACGGTGAAGCTGTTGATCGCACCCTTGGCTGCGGCATACGGGATCCACCGGTTGGCGGCGCCCTGCGTCGCGGCGACCGAGGACACGTTGACGATGCTGCCACCCGCGCCGCCGTTCCTGGTCGACATGCGCTGCACCGCCTGCTGCGCGCAGAGCATGGCGCCGACCACGTTCACCTCGATCACGCGCCGGATCGCGCCGGCGTCGAAGCTGTCGAGTCGCCCGGCGCGTCCGGTGATGCCGGCGTTATTGACGAGCGCGGTGACCGGCCCGAGTTCGAGATCGACGCGCTCGAACAGCCTGACCACTTCGTCTTCGTTCGCGGTGTCCGCCTGCACCAGGATCGCGCGGCCGCCGCCGGCGCGAATCCCGGCCACGACCTCGTCGGCACGCTGTTCGTTCTTCAGGTAGTTCACGCATACCGCGTAGCCGCGCTTGGCCGCGAGCTTCGCCGTCGCCGCGCCGATGCCGCGGCCCGATCCGGTAATAATGGCTACGCCTGACATTTCTTTTTTCCTTTCCTCGAGTTGGTTTCGGTCAACCGGGTCGAATGCTAGCATCAGCGCGCAGTATCCGCTTGCAGCGCTGCGGCCGGGCGCCGCATAATCGCTGCATGTGCGGCCGCTACAAGATCGTCACCGATGCGCAGGCGCTCTACGATGCGTTTCAGGTCGAGGCGGAGTTGAACGCGGCGTCGCTCGCGCGCTATAACGTGGCGCCGGCGACCGATCAACTGGTGATCTTGAGCGAGGGCGGGCACAGGGTGGCGCGCTGGCACCGTTGGGGGCTGATTCCGCATTGGGCGAAGGATAAGACCATCGGCTACAAGACCATCAATGCGCGCGGCGAAAGCGTCGCGCTGACGCCGGCTTTCCGCGCGGCGTTCTGCCAGCGCCGCTGCCTGGTTCCGGCGACGGGCTTCTACGAATGGAAGGCGCTCGCGGGCGGCAGGCAGCCGTATCTGATCAGGCTCAACAGCGGCGAGCTGTTCTCGTTCGCCGGGCTGTGGGAGACCTGGACCGGGCCCGAGGGGGAGGTGCGCTCGTTCACCATCATCACCACCGAGCCGAACGAACTGATGGCGCGCATCCATGACCGCATGCCCGCGATCATCCCCCGCGCGCAGTACGCGCGCTGGCTCGATCCGGCGCTGCACGACCCGGTCGAGCTGCAACCGATGATCGCGAGCTATCCGGTCAAGGAGATGCAGGCCATTCCCGTCGGCCGCCAAATCAACAACGCCCGCAACCAGGGCGCCGAGCTGATCGAGCCGGCGGGCGCGCCGCTCGCCTGATGCTAGGGGCTGTTGCGTGAAATCGGTCTTACCCCAATGGGGATGGCAAAGGTTAGAATGGCGCCATGCTGATGAATCAAGCCTAATGGACCAAACCTGATGGAGCAACCGTTCGAAATGGATCTGAGCCTGCAGGTGGGCAAGTACGACATCCGCAGGCAGCTCGGCAAGGGCGCGACGGGGACGGTCTATCTCGCCGTGGACACGTTCTCGGGCAAGGAGGTCGCGCTGAAGGTGATCGAACCCGAGGTGTTCAGGGACCCGGAGTTCGGGACCGTGTACCGCTCGCAGTTCCTGAACGAGGCGTCGCTCGCGGGCAAGCTCAGGCACCCGCATATCGTGGCGATTCTCGACGCGGTGGTGCTGGAGGACTCGGGCCACATCGCGATGGAGGTGGTCACCGGCGGCGACCTGTCGCAGCACGTCAGTGCGGACACCCTGCTCCCGGTCGCGGACGTGCTGCAGATCGGCTTCAAGTGCTGCGGCGCGCTGGCCTACGCGTTCAACGAGGGTATCGTCCACCGCGACATCAAGCCGGCGAACCTGATGATCGCGCAGGGCACCGAAGTGAAGATCGCCGATTTCGGCGCCGCCCTGCTGCGCAAGGCCCATTCCGTGCAGACGGCCAGCATCGGCTCGCCTTACTACATGTCGCCGGAGCAGCTCGAGGACTTGCCGCTCACCCACCACAGCGACATGTACTGCCTCGGCGTCGCGCTGTACGAACTGCTGACCGGGCAAAGGCCGTTCACGGCTGACAGCCTGGAAATGCTGGTGCAGAAAATCCTGCATCAGGACCCCGCGCCGCCGAGCAGCCTGCGCGCCGCGCTGCCGAACGAGATCGACCGCGTGGTGTTGCGCGCGCTGGGCAAGAAGCCGCAGTTCCGTTACGACACCTGGGCCGAGTTTGCGCTCGAACTCTCCAACGTCGGCAAACTCGTGCTCCCGCCCGACGCCATCATGGACAGCGAGAAATACGTCGCGTTGAAGCGCGTGGACATGCTGGCGGGGCTCTCCGACTCGGAGTTGTGGGAGCTGACGCATGCGGGACGCTGGACGCGCGTCGCGGCGAAACAGGCGATCATCCGCGAGAATGAGCCGGGGCAGAGTTTCTTTTTCCTCGCCCAGGGGCAGGTCAAGGTCACCCTCGAGGGACGCCTGCTCAACACCATCAGCGAGGGCGAGAGCTTCGGCGAGATGGCCTACATCCGGGGCGGCGAGATGCCGCGGCACGCGACGGTGGAGGCCATGACGGGCATCCTCCTCGCCGAATTCGAGCCGGAGGCCCTGGCCCGGATGAGCCTCGGCGCGCAGCTGCAGCTTACCCGGGCGCTGGTGCGCAACCTGGTGGACCGCCTGGATCTGGCCAATGCGAGGCTCACCAAGTGAGCCCGGCGCGCGCCGGCGACGCGGCGGCGGCTCCCGGCAGCATGAGGAATCTGCTCGCTGCGGGGCATGGGGCCATGCAACAGGCGCACACGCTCACGCGCGCGCAGGTCGCCGCTGTCCGCCTTAGGGGCATGAGGGGATACCTCCCCTGATCAAGCAATAAGCTGCAGGGAAATGTGCCATGCCCAGATTCGCCGCCAACCTGTCGATGATGTACCAGGAGCACACGTTCCTCGAGCGCTTCGGCGCCGCCGCCAAGGACGGCTTCAAGGGTATCGAGTTCCTGTTCCCCTATGCTCACCCGGCCGCGGACATCCGCGCGCGCCTGACCGGGCACGGCCTTACCCAGGCCCTGTTCAACGGCCCTCCTGGCAATTGGGATGCGGGCGAACGCGGCCTCGCCTCGCTGCCCGGCCGCGAAGACGAATTCAGGCGCAGCGTCGCGAGCGCGCTCGAGTATGCGCGCGTGCTCGGCAACGAGCGCGTGCACCTGATGGCCGGTCTGATCCGGCCGGGCGAGAAGCGCGCGCGCCACCGCGAAACCTACGTGCGCAATCTCGACTATGCGGCGAGACAGGCGGCCCCGGCCGGCGTCACTATCCTGATCGAGCCGATCAACACGCGCGACATCCCCGGTTTTTTCCTCAACCGCCAGGACGAGGCGCACGCGATCTGCGCCGAAGTCGGCGCCTCCAACCTCCAGGTGCAGATGGACTTCTACCATTGCCAGATCGTGGAGGGCGACCTGGCGATGAAGCTCAGGAAATACATCACCGGCATCGGCCACGTGCAGATCGCGGGCGTGCCCGGGCGCCACGAGCCCGACATCGGCGAGATCAACTATCCCTACCTGTTCGAACTCATGGACGAACTCGGTTACCGCGGCTGGGTCGGCTGCGAGTACCGGCCCAAGGGCGGGACCAGCGCCGGGCTGGGCTGGTTGAGGAACTGGCTGAGTGGCCGGCTGTGAGCACGCATCCATGACCGCCGCGTCCTCGGGCAACACGCGCGATCAGGGGCAGGAAAACCTGCTGCGCACGCTCGCCGACGCCGTGCCCGCGATGATTGCGTATTACGAACCGAAGAACCTGCGCTGCGTGTTCGCCAACAAGCTCTATGCGGAGTCGAACGGCTGGAGCGTGGACTCGATCATCGGCAAGACCGTGCGCGAAGCCATCGGGGAGGAGGCGTGGCGGATGATCGAGCCGCAGGTCGAGCGCGTGCTCAAGGGCGAGAAGGTCGAGTACGTGCGCCCGATGATCCTGCCGAACGGCGAGCAGCGCGCCATCGAGGTCAACCTGATCCCGCATTTCGGCGAGACTGGGCAGATGCTGGGCGCGTTCGTGCTGATCACCGACATCACCCGGCATCAACTCGCCGAGCAGGCGATCCGCGACAGCGAGGAGCGCATGCGCAAATTCGCCGCCGCGTCCAACGAAGGGATTTTCTTCCACAAGAACGGCATCCTCACCGACGTCAACGAGGCGCTGCTAGCGATTACCGGCTATACGCGCGAGGAGATGATCGGGCACAACACGCTGGAGTTCGTGCCGCCTGAGTGGCGGCAGACGGCGGCCGACTACATGCGCGAGGGGCGCGAAGATCCCTACGAGGCCGAGGTAGTGCACCGCAAAGGTTTCAACATTGCGGTTGAACTGGTGGGCAAGACCCTGCGCCTCAGGGATGAGACCTACCGGCTGGGCGTGCTGCGGAACATCACGGCGCGCAAGCATGCCGAGGCGCGCATTCAGTACATGGCCCATCATGACATGCTCACCGGTCTGCCCAACCGCGCCTACCTGGTCGAGCGGCTGACCACGATCCTGGCGCTGGCGCGGCGTCACGGCACGCTGGTGGCGATCATGTTCATCGACCTGGACAACTTCAAGACGGTGAACGATTCGCGCGGCCACCACACGGGCGACGCCTTGTTGAAGGAAGTGGCCGCGCGCATCAAGGAGGTGCTGCGCGAGGCCGACATGGTGTCGCGACTCGGCGGCGATGAGTTCCTGGCGATCCTTGCGGATTTCGCCGCGCCAGAGGATGCCGCCAACGTTGCGGACAAGCTGCTGCAGACCATTTCCGCTCCGATCGCGCTCGAAGGCCGGCAGCTGTGCGCCAACGCAAGCATCGGCATCAGCGTGTTCCCGCGCGACGGCGACAATGCGGACGATCTGATCCGCCATGCGGACGCGGCGATGTACAGCGCAAAGGAGCACGGTCGCGGCCAAAGCCGGTTCTACACCCCGGGCGTTTCGGACGCGGCAGGCGAGACGCTGGCGCGGGAGTCCACGTTGCGCGAGGCGGTGCAGCGCGGGGAATTCGTGCTGTTCTATCAGCCGCAACTCAGCGTCGGCGACCTGCGCCTGGTCGGCATCGAAGCGCTGGTGCGCTGGCGCCATCCGGAGCGCGGTCTGACCGACCCGTCGGAATTCATCGAATTCGCCGAGACGCACGGTCTCATCGACGAGATCGGTCAATACGTGCTGCGCGAAGCCTGCCGCCAGAACAAGGCGTGGCAGGCCGCCGGCTTTGCCGCGCTGCCGATTTCCGTCAACGTGTCGGCGGTCCAGTTCCGCCGCGGCGACCTGGTGGCCGACGTGAAACGGGTGCTGGAGGAGACCGGGCTCGAAGGCCGCTATCTGGAACTCGAGCTGACCGAGAGCCTGCTGATGGACAAGGAGGTGGTGGGCGAGGCGCTGGCTGGCCTGCGTGCGCTCGGAGTCAAGATTACGATCGACGATTTCGGCACCGGCTATTCGTCGCTGAGCTATCTGAAACGCTATCCGATCGACAAGCTCAAGATCGATCGCTCCTTCATCGACGATCTGGGCGCCGATGCCGACGACCGGGCCATCGCCATCGCCATTATCAATCTGGCGAAAACGCTGAAGCTCACTGCGCTGGCCGAAGGCGTGGAGCGGCAGGAACAGCTCGATTTCCTGCGCGCGCACGGCTGCGACGAATTTCAGGGCTATCTCGCCGGCAATCCGGTTCCGGCGGAAGAGTTCAGCGCGTTTGTATCGGCGGGGTCACATCGATGGGGTCAGGTCTTGCATTGACGCATTTGGGTCACATCGATGGGGTCAGGTCTTGCATTGACGCATTTGCGTCAATGCAAGACCTGACCCCATTTTTTACACTAAGACGGCCTGACTGTGGCAGGACCACCGCCGGGCTATAACCGGATTGGATTTACCTGAGGCGACATGTGGTGACCCCCAACCCAATCGATCTGAGCCACAAGCGAGTCCTGGATGCGATGCTGCTGAAACTCTCGGGTGTGGAAGCCGGAGAAATGACCGGCCTCCTCGCCTACTTCGTCGGCAAGAAGATGTTCGCCTGCGTCTGTAACGGCGGTGTGGGCGTGAGACTCCCGGCTGCGGAAGCGGCAAATCTCCAGTTCTCCAAGGACAACGTCGTTCCGTTTGAGCCAAAGGGCAGGAAGAGCACCAGGGAATGGATTCAGCTCAACCACGAAAACTCTGCCGATTACGAAAAGGATCTGGAGATATTCCGGTCCTCTGTCGCGTTCGTCAAAGCCGCAAAAGGCTAGATCCGGTGACCAGGGTGCCGTAGCGATGGAATGGGCTCTTGCGTCGACGACAACTTACTCGAGCTGCGTGGCATTGCTTAAGCGAATGAACGCTAGGCACCGAAAAATTCGCCGCTCTATGGGGTACAGGCCGAGGCGAGGACTGCAAGAGGAGGACTGCGAGCGGATAGTGAACTTGTGCCGCCGTGGAATTCTAGGAGGGCGGGAAAATAGCCACCGCCGTTGAGTGGCAACTATCGGCCAGACACGCGCAGTCAAGTGACGTCCCAACCCGTCCTCTGAACGTTTGGTTCGAGCCATAACCCGTCGCTGAGGCTGAAGAACCAAGCCCCGGGCTCGGGATGGTGTAATATTCTTGAGCGAGTGTACAGCCAAGCGTCGAATAACATAGTGCGTAATGCCCGCCTATTGTTGCTGTTACAGTGATCGGCAATACCGGGTTCTAATGGTGATGTGTACTATGAAAAACGGTCAGCGCGTCGATCCAGAAGGAAAGCCTGTGAATCAGGGCGATATAGAGCAACACCGCGATCCACAACGGCGAATGCGGGCGGAAGCAACTCAATGCGCAACCTCCTCGATGGCCGATGCCTCCGAGCCCGGGAGTGAAGAGTTCTTTCGCATGATCGTTGAGAACGGCGAAGATTTTTTTGCGGTGCTTGATCTGGAAGGTCGGCGGCTCTATAACAGCCCCTCCTACGCCAAATTATTTGGCGATATCGAAAGCATGAAGGGCTCAGACTCGTTCGCCGAGATACATCCGGATGATTTGGAGCTTGTCAAACGGGCATTTGGGGAAACGGTGCAATCTGGCCGCAGCCATCGCTTGAATTTCCGCTTTGTGTTGGCAAACGGCAGTATCTGTTACATGGAATCTTGCGGCGCACTGATTAGAAATAGCCAAGGCCAAGCGTTGCGTGTTGTCGTCGTATCCCGCGACATTACCGAGCGTATAGAAAAAGAACAGGAAATCTACAATCTTGCGTTTTATGACACATTGACACAACTTCCTAATCGTCGTCTGCTAAGCGATCGATTGGATCAAGCCATGGCGACCAGCAAACGTAGCGGACGGTATGGCGCGCTGATGCTTCTGGATTTGGACAACTTTAAACTCCTTAATGATACGCATGGTCATACCATGGGGGATTTACTGCTGCCGGAGGTGGGGCGTCGCATCACCAATTGCTTGCGTGAGATGGATACGGTCGCGCGTTTTGGTGGCGATGAATTCGTGTTGGTTGTCTGTGAATTGGATAAGGATAAAGCTAGGTCTGCCGTACTGTCCAGCATTGTGGCGGAAAAAATCCGCGCCATTCTGGCCGACCCGTATGAGCTGAAAGTTCGGCGGGAGAACAGCATAGAAACCACTATTGAATATCTTTGTACGGCGAGCATCGGAGTGGTGCTGTATATCGATCACGAAACCAGCAGGGAAGATATTCTCAATCGGGCGGATATGGCAATGTATCAAGCAAAAGCGGCAGGGCGAAATTTAATTCGGTTTTACGATTCGAAAATTTGAGTGACCGCATAGAGTGCGGCAGCAGCCGGTCGATAAATGCGATGTCGAACGTCGCCTGGGGGTCGATAGCGGCAGCTGAGTGTCGTCTCCTCCACCTGGACTCGAACCACGGACCAACGGATCATGAGTCAACCATCCGTGTCGCGGCGAGGGCACCGCTCCCGCTGCCCGTTCAATACGACCGCGGCATGCCGAGGATGTGCTCGCCGATGTAGGCGAGCACGAGGTTGGTCGAGATTGGCGCGATCTGCATCAGGCGCGTCTCGCGCCACTTGCGCTCGACGTCGTATTCGCGCGCGTAGCCGAAGCCGCCGTGGGTCTGGATGCAGGCTTCCGCCGCGTGCCAGGCCGCCTCCGAGGCGAGCAGCTTGCCCATGTTGGCGGCGTCGCCGCAGGGAATACCCGCCCGGAACAGGGCCGCGGCTTTCCTCAGCATCAGGTCGGCCGCCTCGGTCTCGGCATAGGCGCGGGCGATCGGGAACTGCACGCCCTGGTTGCGGCCGATCGGCCGGTCGAACACCACGCGTTCATTGGCATAGGCCACCGCCTTGCGCGTGAACCAGTGCGCATCGCCCAGGGACTCCGCCGATACCAGGATGCGCTCGGCGTTCATGCCGTCGAGGATGTACTTGAAGCCCTTGCCCTCCTCGCCGATCAGGTTCTCGGCCGGCACGCGCGCGCCGTCGAAGAACACCTCGGTGCTGTTGTGGTTAATCATCGCCTGCAGCGGCTTGATCTCCATGCCCTTGCCGCGGCAGTCGCGGATATCGAGCAGGAACACCGACAGACCTTCGGTCTTTTTCTTCACCTGCTCGAGCGCCGTGGTGCGCGCAAGCAAGAGCATGAGCTCGGAGTGCAGCGCGCGCGAGGTCCAGACCTTCTGGCCGTAAATCAGGTAGTGGTCGCCGTGGCGCACGGCGCGGGTCTTCAGCCTGGTAGTGTCGGTTCCGGTCGTGGGCTCGGTCACGGCGAAGGCCTGCAGCCGCAGCGCGCCGCTGGCGATCTGCGGCAGGTAGCGCGTCTTCTGTTCCGGGTTGCCGTGACGCAGCAGCGTGCCCATGATGTACATCTGCGCGTGGCAGGCGCCCGCATTGCAGCCCGAGGCGTGGATCTCCTCCAGGATCACTGCCGCCGCCCGCAGGGGCAGCCCGGCGCCGCCGTATTCCTCCGGTATCAGCGCCGCGAGGTAACCGGCTTCGGTCAGCGCGCGCACGAACTCCGCCGGATAGGCCTCGCGCGCTTCGAGCTCGCGCCAGTAGGCCCCGGGATATCCGGCGCAGATGCGGCGCACGCTGTCGCGGATTTCCGGGAAGTCTTCGCCCAGGCCGACCCTGACGTCTTCCAGTTTTTCGACGGCACCCATATGCAGCGTTCCTTTCCTGAAAGAGTAGGCGCGGCCTCAGGCTGCGCGCCGCGCTCGCTCGCTCGCCGCCACGTAGTTGCGCGGCAGGCCGGCGCGCGCGAGCGCACCGTGCATCTCGATGTCGGGCAGGGCGGCGCGCACGATATCGCGCACGCGCAGCAGCCGCTCCAGGTCGACTCCGGTGGTGAGGCCCATCGAATCGAGCATGAAGCACAGGTCGTCCATCACGATGTTGCCGGTCGCCCCCGGCGCGAACGGGCAGCCGCCCAGACCCGCCAGCGACGCGTCGAAGCTGCGCACGCCGCAATCCAGCGCGGCGCCCACGTTGGCGAGCCCGGTGCCGCGCGTATTGTGGAAATGCGCTGCCACGGGCAGATCGCCGACCGCGGCCATCACCGCGCGGAACACCTCGCGTACCTGCGCCGGATCGCCGTAACCCACGGTGTCGGCGACCACCAGTTCGTCGGCGCCGGCCTCGGCCAGCTGCACCGCGTACTTGACCACGTCGGCCACCGGCACGCGTCCCTCGTAGGAGCAGCCGAGCGCGGTGGCGAGCCCGCCTACCAGCAACGGCCGCCTGCCCTCGGGCCTGGCCCGGGCGAGTTCGACGATGCGCCCGAAGTCGGCGACCGACTCCTCGCGTTCGCGGCGCACGTTCTTGAGGTTGTGCGTCCTGCTCACCGACATGACGAAATTGAGCTTGCGCACTCCAACGGCCAGGCCGCGCTCGGCGCCGTTGGAGTTCGGAATCAGCGCCGTCACGGTGAGCCCCGGGATCGAAAGCGCGCGCCGCGTCACCTCCTCGGCATCGACGAACTGAGGGATCAGCTTCGGCGGCACATAGGAGGTGACCTCGATTTCGCGCACGCCCGCCGCCGCCTCGGCCTCGATCCAGGCGATCTTGCTCTCAGTCGGCATGAAAGTGGCATGGATCTGCAGGCCGTCGCGCAGGCCCACTTCGCGCACTGTGACATCGATCTGGTGCATTTTATTTTCCTTTGAATACGGGTTTGCGCTTCTCGTTGAACGCGCGCACGCCCTCGTAGCGGTCGTCGGTTTCCACCAGGTGGTTGTAGGCCTCGACTTCGAAGCGGTAGGCGGTCTTCAGTTCCATCTGCATGCCGTAGCGCACCGATTTTTTCACCTGGCGGATCGACAGCGGCGCGTTGCCGGCGATGGTGCGCGCAGTGTCGAGCACCTTCGGCATGAGCTCGTCCGGCTCGCATACCTCGTTGACGACGCCCCAGTCGTACGCCTGCCGGGCGCTGAAGGGGCGTGCGGTCATGATGATCTCCTTGGCGCGGCGTTCGCCCACGGCGCGCGGCAGGTTCTGCGTGCCGCCGGCGCCGGGCATGATGCCCAGGGTCACTTCGGTCAGAGCGAAGCGCGCGGTTTTCACGGCGTAGGCGAAGTCGCAGGAGAGCACGGCTTCGAAGCCACCGGCATAGGCGTGTCCGTTGACCGCCGCGATCACCGGCAGCGGCAGGTCGGTCAGCGCCCAATAGTGGCGCTCGAACAGTTCGTGCTGGCGCAGCCATTGTTCGCGCGTCATGCCGTTGCGCTCCTTCAGGTCGCCGCCGGCGCAGAACGCCCTGTTGCCGGCGCCGGTGAGGACGATGCAGCGCGTGTCACCCGCGTCTTCGGTCAGGCGCGTCCACAGGTCGAGAAAGTCACGGCCCATCTGGGTGTTGAACGCGTTCGCGACCTCGGGCCGGTTAAGGGTCACCAGCAACACATGCGGCGCGGCGATCTCGGTCTTGAGGGTGGCATAACTGGGCAGGTCCATGGGTTTATCGCTCCTTGGTCTTGAATCCCGTCGGGTCGAATTCCCCGCCGCTTGCGGCGAATGATTTGACCGGATTCGAATTGGCTACCTCGCGGCCTGCCGCGTGGTTCTTCATTGCATGCTCTATGAAAATGGACGCGGCTGCGCGATGCCGAAACCCTGGACATAATCGACATCGACCGCGCGCAGCCTCTCCTGGCTGTCTTCGCTCTCCACCATTTCGGCGATGGTGCGAACGCCGATCGCCTTGCACACCCGCTGGATGGCCCGGACCTTGGCGAGCGCTTCCGGCACGCGCACGATCTGCAGAATAATGCTGCCGTCGATCTTGAGGAAATCCAGCGGCAGCGACTTGACGTGATCGAAACCGACGCCCGAGCGACCGAACCCATCCAGGGTGAAGCGGCATCCCAGCGGCTTGAGTTCGTGGGCAAAGCGGGAGGCCTCGGGCAGGCAGGCTATCGCGTCACCGTCGGCGATCTCGAAACACAGCGCCTGGCCGGATATCCGGTCCTGCTCCAACGCGCGGACGACGAACTCCGGGAACGACCGGTCCTCGATGCTCGCGCGCGCCAGGTTGATGCATAGCAAAGGGAAGTCGGCCGCGTCCGCGGAGACGCGCGCCGCCGCCGCCCGCGCAGCGATGGCTTTCCTCACCACAAAGCGGTCGATGTCGGGCATCATGCCGAAGCGCTCCGCAATCGGCAGAAAGGTGCCCGGGGGCACCAGGTTCTGTTCCTCGTCGCGCATGCGGATGAGCAGTTCCTGCATCAATTTGGAGGCCGCATCCGCGCGCAGCGCCATGATGTCCTGAACATACAGGTCGAAGCCGTCGCTCTGGATCGCCTGGCGGATGCGCTCCCGCGGATCGCCCCAGCCGGTCAGTTCCTCGGTGAGCGATTCGAGGTACACCGCGTTGCCGCTCGCGTCGGCGATGACCAGCTGGCTCGCGGCGTGCTGCGCTTCGTCGGCCGCGGACATATCGATGTCCGATGGCGCCGCCGCGGCGGGCGCCTGCGCCTCCCTGATCAACACCAGCGTACCGCTGACCTGGCCGGCAGCGTCGCGCTGCGGCAGGTAGTCCACCAGGACCCGTTGCTCGGTGCCGTCGCGCCGGATTAGCAACACTTCGGCCCGGCCTGCCCGTCCGTCCAGAGCATCCAGCAGCGACGCGCGCAGCGCCTCGGCATCGCGCGGCGGCAACGCTTCGGCAAAAGCAAGCCCGTCTATGCGCTCGGACGGCACGCCGGTCCAGGCGGAAAATCTCCTGGTGTGGAAGCGGCAGCGCTGGTCGCGATCGATAAAGACGGCGATTTCCACCAGATGAAGTTTGAGCATGACCAGCATGTTTTCGGCGGCGAGCTTGTCCCCGGCCGCGAGCTGGTATGCTTCGGTGTCCTTGGCCAGGCGCGTACGGGCCTGCTGATGCAGCGCAAGCTCCCGCTCCAGTTGCTCCCGGGTGCCGCGGTGCTGCTGGATTTCGGCACTGAGGCGCTGCTTGTAATGCACCGCCTCGGCTGCGCGGCGCGCCGTGCGCCAACCGCTTTTCATCGAGGCGCTGACCAGCGCCAGTACCGAGGCGAACAGGATGCCAGCCAGGAACGTGACCCACTCCCAGCCGGACTCGGTGAAAAACATCGTGAACAGCAGCAGCGCGACGAGGACGAGCGTGACCAGTGACGGCAACAGCACGCGCAATAGCGGTCCAAACCGCAGGCGGTTGCGTTGGTTCCTGGGTAATTCGGTCATGCCATTCTCAAATATGCATCTTCGGGCACTGGGAAGATTGCGCTCGCCATAGCGTGACTGCCGGACTCTGGCTGATTCGACTACGACATTGTAGCGTGCGCCGCGCCCGCGTCACGTTACCGATCCGATCTGTCTTCGGATAGTACCCCGGAAACGTCCACCCCCATTGACTCAGGCCGGTTCCAGGCCCAGGCGCTGCGCCAGCGCCGCCGCTACCGGCGCGCCGGCGCCGTGTTCCGCGTCGATCGCCAGCGCCTGCCCGGCTTCGTCCGCGGCGAGCGGCTCCTGCGTCGCGAGCTGCGGCTCGAGCACGGCCAGTCCGGCTTCGGAGGCGTCGCGGGCGGCGCGTTCGCGTGCGGCCAGGCGCGCGCGCAGCGTGGCCGCCGACGCCGTGCACGAGACGATGGCGAAGGTCGCGCCTGCGCCGTGGGCGAGTTGCGCAAACCGGTCGCGCCAGGATCGTTTCAGGAAAGCCGCGTCGACGATGACCGGGTAGCGCGCCGCCAGCACCTCGCGCGCGAGCCCGGCCAGGCGCTCGTAGGTGCGCTCGCTCGCGCCGGGGGCGTACAGTCCGGCGTTCAGTTCCGAGCTTGAGCGCGCTTGCGGCGAAAGGCCGTAGAGGCGCTTGCGCTCCACGTCCGAGCGCAGGCGCACCGCGCCCAGCGCTTCGAGCAAGCCCTGGGCGACGGTGGTCTTTCCCGACCCGGACAAGCCGTGCATGATCACGAGCGCCGCGTGCCTGGGGGCAGCCAGCCGCTCGGCCAGATAAAGATGCCGGCGGTACTCCTGTTCGATCGCGCTCTTCTCGCGTGCCACCATGCCCGGCTGATGCGCGCGCATGCACGACACCTTGGCGCGCACCAGGGCGCGATAGACCAGGTAGAAGCGCAGCACCCGCATGCCGGCATAGTCGCCGGTGAGTTCCAGATAGGCATTGAGGAAACGAAAGGCGAGCCGCGGCAGGCGGTGATCGAAGAGGTCCATCATCAGGAACGCGACTTCGTTCATGACATCGGTCCAGCGCAGATCCTCGCTGAATTCGATGCCGTCGAACGGTGTCGGTACGCCGTCGAGCAGCGCGATGTTGCCCAGGTGCAGGTCGCCGTGGCATTCGCGCACCCAGCCGTCGCGCTTGCGGGCGTCGAACACCGCGGCGAGCGCTGCGTGCTCGCGCGCCGTCCAGTCGCGCAGCCGCGCGAGCAGTGCGAGGTCCGTGTTCGCGCCTGCCAGCGCCAGTATCTGGTCGAAGTTCTGCAGCGCGGGGGCGAGGATGCGCTCGGAGGAGCCGAATGCCCGATCGGGGCCGGCGCGTTCTATGCCCGCATGGAATGCTGCCAGGCCTGGCGCGAGCGCGTCGATGTGCTGCGCAGTAAGCGCGCCGCGCCGCGCCATCCGGTCGAGCAGGGCATCCTGCTCGAAGCGCCGCATTTTGAGTGCGTACTCGATCGCGGGTCCGCCGCCGGCGAGCGCCGGCGCCGACTCGCTGCCGCTGATCGGAATTACCTCGAGATAAAGCCCGGGTGCGGTGCGGCGGTTGAGGCGCAGCTCCTCTTCGCAGTAATGCCGGCGCGCGCCCAGCGTGCTGAAATCCAGAAAACCCAGGTTTACCGGTTTTTTGATTTTGTAGGCGTAATCTCCGGCGAGCAGGATGCAGGAAATGTGGGTTTGCAGCAGTTCGACGTTGTCTACCGCATGGGGATAGCAGGCGGGCGCGCGCAGTGCCGCGATCAGCCGGTCCAGGCCTTGCGCGCCGGTCGTGGCTGCATGCGGTGAAACCGGGCTATAGCTGCGGTGCAAGACCGTCCTCCAAAGAACACTTCTCCCGTTTCAATTTACTCCGGCAGCGCGCAGCCCCATTGAGCAGGATCAAGCCTGCGCGACCCGGGCGACGCGCGGCGCCGGATGGGCGCGCGGAAATGCTGAATGTGGCATATTGCGCCCTGCGGACCGGCGCAAACCGACGCCGGGTTCGCACCCGAACTTGCTGAAGCTTGACCTTGATCAAAAGCTGCGGCGCGAGCCGGGGTACGGTTTATAATATGATTCATTGGTGGGGCGCATCGCCGCCGTGCGCGGCGCGGTCCCTGAGCCAGCCCCGAGGCTGGCATCGGCGCGCCGAGGCGAGCAGCCTTTGGCGGAGTTCTGCAGCGGCATGGCGCCGCACCGGGCGCGATGTAAGCCGCGCGCCGCAAGCAGGCACTGGGTGCCGTCGCAGCGCTTGAGCGCGACCCCTAAAAGAAACCACAGAGAGGAATCGGTATGGGCACACGAATGGCAAGTGACGAAGTGACCGACGGCATCGCCGCGATCGAGATGCATCGGCAGGGAACCGAAAAAGAGTCGGGCCTGGCGGCGGCGTGCAGCGAGGCGCTGCGCAAATTGCACGAGCTTCTGCAGCAGGAGCAGGCAGCCTTGCAACAGCACGGCCCGGACACTGTGTTCGCGCTCAACGTCGAAGCCGTGGCGAACGAAATCAGGCGGGTGCAGGCCATGGCCGGAATCAAAGGCCAGGGTCCGATGCACAAGGACGCACGCCCGAGGGAGCGGCAGGTGCCGCGGCCGGAAAAGTCGCATAACGCCCCCAGGAATCGGGGCCGCAGGACGATGGGTCGGACCGGCGGTCGCAGCGGCGGTGGCGGCGGCGGTTCCGGCGGCCGTTAGCCTGCTTGCGTACTCGGTCGCAGACCTCATGTCTGATTCGATTGCCCTATGGCATGCCGAGCACAAGCATTTTGCCCGGCTCCTCGACCTGCTGCAGCAACAGGTGGTTGCTTTCCATGCCGACGACGGGCCGAACTATGAGCTGATGCTCGACGTCGTCAGCTATCTGCGTTATTTCCCGGATCGTTATCATCATCCGCGCGAGGATGTGGCGTTTGCGCGCCTGGTCAAGCGCGACGCCGGGATGAAACCGCTGATCGAGCGCATGCTGCAGGAGCATCGAGTGATCGCCGCCGCCGGCACGGAACTGCTCGGCTACCTGCAACAGGTCGTCGACGATGTCGTCATCGAGCGCGCAAAGGTGGAAGCTGCGGCTGCGACCTACCTCGTGTACTACCGTCGCCACCTTGCGCTCGAAGACCGGGATATCGTGCCGCGCGCGGAACAACTGCTGACCCAGCAGGACTGGGAGGCGGTCGTGGCGGCCAATCCGGCCGGCCCCGATCCGCTGTTCGGCGAGGATTGCGAACCGCGCTACCGCGAATTGCGGCGGCAGATCGCGCTGGCAGCGCCGCAACCCTGAGCGCTCTGGTCTGGATCAAGCGATCCTTCGGCGCAAGGGCCGGCGAGCACGCAAAGGCCGTCGCGGATGCGAGGCCGGCGAAAATCATTCCGGCGACAGCGGGTGCAACGCCCGCCAGTGCGCCGCAATCCCCGGGAACACAAAAAATTCCGCAATAGAGGCAGCGCCAGCGGCGCCCGGCTCGCCCGGTGAGCCGGGGCATGGCTACGCGTGTACCGCACAATTTGCGCCGGGTTTGATAATTGTCAATAGTGCCCCCGCATCCCAAAAGTAAAGTCGCCCATGTCCGGGTAATTCCTGATTCACAGATGAAAATAATTTCAATCTTGGCGAACGCCGTGGAGAAAAAGATGAAGCGCTTGCAGCGGGCGGTAAATTTGTGTCTGGGCGTGATCAGCGGGCTGGTTCTTGGCTTGGCTGGTTTTGGCAATGCATACGCGGTCGGACCGGGAGCCGACGTATGCAAGGGCTGCCACGAAGACAAGACCGCCTCCTATGAGGCATCCGTGCACGGCCAAAAAGGCAACCTGAAAGGCCCGTCCAATGCGGGCGAGTGCTCGACTTGCCACGGCGATGCCACGGCGCATGTAAGCGCGGGCGGCGGCAGGGGCGTCGGCGGGATCAAGAACCCGGGCGGCAAGACGATGAGCGCGGAGGAAAAAAGCCAAACCTGCCTGGCTTGCCACGACGGCAACCGCAACCTCGCTTACTGGGATTCCGGCCGCCACAAGAAAAACGACGTTTCGTGCAACAACTGCCACAGCATCCACGGCACGTCCACAGGCAATAACGACAAGATGCTGAAAGCGGGAGGCCCTTCGATCAGCCCCTACGTGACCACGGTGCGGCAACGGCAGTACGAGACCTGCAACACCTGCCACAAGGACAAGACTGCGCAGATCCTCAAGACCTCGCACCATCCGGTCGTCGAAGGCAAGGTGAAGTGCTCGGACTGCCATAACCCGCATGGCGCATTGAGCCCGGCGATGATCAAGGGCGACTCGGTCAACGAGCTGTGCGGTACCTGCCATGCCGAAAAACGCGGCCCGTTCATCAACGAGCACCCGCCGGTCGCAGAAAACTGCCTCGCCTGCCACGCCCCGCACGGTTCGAACCACGCCAAGCTGCTCGAACAGGCGCTGCCGCGGCTGTGCCAGGACTGCCACGACGCCGCGAGCCACCTGGGCCAGATCTGGTCCGCAAAGGACGCCTTCGCTCTCGGGACGGGGCAACCGGGCTTTGCCAACTCGGGGCGTGCAATCGGGCGCTCGTGCCTGAATTGCCATACGCAGATCCATGGCAGCAACGCCCCGGCGAATCAGGGACAGCGGTTCCTGCGCTAACGCGCCGGCCAGCCCAGAACAGACCTTCGCTTCTAATACTTGAGAGCCAAAGGAAAACAAATGAAATCCAAACTCATACCGATTCTCATCGCCAACCTGTTTGCGGCCGGCGGCGCGGCGGCAGCCGATGGCGGCTTAACCTACAGTGGCACCCTGGATCTCGGCGGGCGAGTCACCAATACGACCTCTTCCAACGCCGGCAAGCTCAACGAATATCGCGACCTCAAGCACGATGGCGTGATTGGCGTCGCCGATGTCAAGGCTACCGACGGCAGCACCTATATCAAGTTCTTCGGCGAGAACTTCGGCCGCACCGACCAGTATCTGGATCTGAAGACCGGGCGGTACGGCGTGTACAAGATCGAGGCTTACGGGGACGACCTGAAGCATAACTATGACTTCGGTGCGCGCACCCCGTATAGCGGCATTGGAACCAATACCTTGACCGGGCCAAAATTCTTTTCCAGCAACCCGCGCGGGGCGAACAACCCCGACGCGTGGAATACCTTCGACTACGGCTGGAAGCGCCAGAACAGGGGCGGCAACTTCGAGTTCAGCGGCAACTCGCCCTGGTTCTTCCGCGTCGACATGAAGACGACCAACCTGGATGGCGTCAAACCGATCACCACCTCGGGGCTCTACGAACTGCCTGCGCCGGTGAACTACACGACCAGCGATTTGTCGGCCGAAGGCGGCTGGGCCTCGAAGCGGGGCCAATTTTCCGTCAGCGTGCTGAGAAGCAAATTCTCGAACGCGAACGACAACATGCAGTTTACCAACCCGTCTATAGGGGTGATTGGAACCGCCACCGTTGCCAACACCGCGGTTGGGCCTGTCGGCGGCCTCGGCTTCGACCGGTTTACCTTGCCTTCGGACAATACCCTGACGAAATACGGCGCCAATGGCGTGCTGAAGCAACTGCCGCTGAATTCGACCCTGGCCGGACGCTTTAGCTACAGCTCGCTCACCAACAACCTGGAGGTAACGCCGGGGACCTTGATCGCCCTTACCACCGCGGGAGTTGTTACCGGAACCGGACAAAGGGGCACCGCAAGCGCGAGCAATTTCGCGGGCGACATCACCATCAGAAACGCGCAGCTATCGCTGAACTCCAACCTGACGAAGCAGCTCGATTCCAGGGTCTACTGGACCGACTATCAGAAAGACAACAATTCGAACACGATCTCGTATATGCGGTCGAGCGGCGCCGGGGTGCTGACGCCGTACGCGCAGGCCTATGCTTACACGAACAACTTCAGGAAGCGCGACCTCGGTGTCGATCTCGGCTACCGCGTCAACCGGGCAAACAAGGTGTCGGGCGGCATGGACTACATGCACACGGAACGCAGCCGCGACGACTTCGACAAGACCAACGACAAGAAGTACTACGCCGAGTGGAAGAACACGGGCTACGATTTGCTGTCCACCCGCATCAAGTATCAGTATATGCAGCGCCGCTCGAATAATGTCGCGACCGAGGACCCGGCGGTGCACGCGGACCCAGATACCAGGTTGGTCGAACACGTCTTTGCCCGGTTTGACGTGGCGAACAACAATCAGAGCCTGCTCAAGGTGTCGCTTGAGTCGAGCCCGCGCCAGTTCCTCGATCTTGGGTTCGATGTGATCGTGAAACAGAACAAATACCAGCAGATTCAGCTGGGCCGCACCCAGGACACGCGTCAGCAGTACACCCTGACGGCGGGATTCGGCGATCCGAACTCGTTCCGCGTCAATGCCTTCGCCGACTGGGAAAAAGTGCTGTTCGACATGAACGAACGCTTCATACCCCGTACCGGAGCACAAAACTTCAACCCGAACGTTCCGTTTTTCGCGGCCGGCGCTACCCCCATTTCGACGTACAGCTACAACTGGACCAGCCGCAACAGGGACACGAACTGGTCAATCGGGGTAGGCGCGGACTGGGTCCAGTCGGAGAAGCTGACGTTCAACGGCTCGTTGCTCTACGCCAAGACCACAGGCCTGGCCGAGTACAAGTCGGTCAACGACATCGGCACCCCGGCCAATGTTCCAGGCTCCGGTTCCCTGAACATGGACAACACGACCAAAAAATCCCTCAACCTGAAAGCGGTCTACAAACTCGACAAGCAATGGACCCTCAACGGCGGCTTTGCGTGGGAGAAATATACCTTCGGCAGCGACCTGTATGCGGGCTACAACTACACCGCCGTGTCTACAGCCAATGTAGGTTCCGCCTACCTCAGCGGTGCCGGTTATGCCCCGGACTACTCGGTGCGCATCCTCTACCTGACCGGGTCATATAAGTTCTAGCCGAACCGGACACTGCTCCGCTCAAGGCCTTGCGGGTTTCCCGCAAGGCTTTTTTTCTGCGCGGCGGAAATCCCGGGCAGACGAAAAATTCCGCTATCGAGGCAGCGCCAGCGGCGCCCGGCTCGCCCCGGTGAGCCGGGGCATAGCCGCGCGTGTCCAGCGCTAAATAGCCTCCGTTTGATCTAGGTCAAAACCGATTCTCGGTGCCTGAAGGTAAAGTGCGCGTGGGAACCCAGAGATTGAGCGTTGATTCGACCAACCAAGAACAACTAAGTTCGACCAATTTCAAAAAGAGCAACGACTCGTGGCAATCAAGCTTCACCAGCGGCAAATCAAGTATAAAAAAGTTTCGAAAAACAGAGGCTTATGTCAACCGATCTACGCGTAATCCCTAATTTACAGATGAAAATAATTTCAATCTTGGCGAAGGCCGTGGAGAAAAAGATGAAGCGCTTGCATCGAGCGGTAAACAACTTGTGTCTGGGCGTGATCAGCGGACTTGTTTTTGGATTAGCTGGTTTTGGCAATGCATACGCGGTCGGACCCGGGCCGGATGTTTGCAAGGGCTGTCACGAGGATAGAGTTGCCTACTATACCAACTCGGTTCACGGCCAGAAAGGAAACCTGAGGGGCCCGTCGAACGCCGGCGAGTGCTCGACCTGCCATGGCGATGGCACCGCGCACGTGCAGGCCGGCGGCGGCCGCGGCGTGGGCGGCATCAGGAACCCCGGCGGCAAGACCATGTCCCCCGACGACAAGAACGCGACCTGCCTGACCTGCCACGCGGGCGGCAGCAAGCGCACCCATTGGGAGGGCAGCACGCACCAGGCGCGCGGCACTGCCTGCACTAGTTGCCACACCATGCACTCGACGGACAAGGTGCTGACCAAGATCACCCAGCCCGAGGTGTGCTTCACCTGCCACAAGCAGCAGCGCGCGGAAGTCAACCGGACCTTCCGCCACCCGATCCTGGAAGGCAAGGTCGTGTGTTCCGATTGCCACAACCCGCACGGCTCCATCGGGCGGGCGCTCATGAAACGCGACGACGTAAGGGAAACCTGCTTCCAGTGCCACGCGGAGAAGCGCGGCCCGTTCGTGCATCAGCACGAACCGGTCCAAACAGATTGTACGATATGCCACAACCCGCACGGCACCGTCGCCGACAGCATGCTGAAGCTGCGACCGCCGTTCCTGTGCCACCAGTGCCACACCCCGCACGGCGGGGTGATCGCCCAGGTGAGAGGCCAGAGCAATACCACGGTGTTACCGGGCATGACGGCGGCGCAACTCACAGCCACTACCAGCGGCAGGTCCGCCATTTACGTCACCCAAGGGCGAGGCTGCGTGAACTGCCACACGCAAATTCACGGCGGCAACAATCCGGCGTTCAGCGCGCCGACGCCACAGTTCATGCACCGTTGAGAAGGAGCGAATGATCATGAGAACTTCAACACAACTTCTTGGTTTCACCCAGACAGTCATTGCCCTCGCGGTGCTTGCGGCCTTCGGGCCGGCGCGCGCCCAGGACATCACAGAACTGACCGCCCCCGGAAATTCCATGAGCGTCGGGATCGGCGTTGCCACCGGCGACGAGAAGGACCGAGCCCGGTTCGGAATGTTCAATGGCCTGCGTGACCAAAAGGGCCACGGCCTGATGGGCTTCAGCTATCTCGACCGCGACAATGCGTCCGGCAAATGGTTCACCCTGGAGGGCCGCAATCTGGGCCTCGACAACCGGGAGCTGAACTTCTCCTACCGCAAACTCGGAGATACGAAGCTCTGGGGGGAATACAGCGAAATCACGCGCCATGACCCGCGCACCATCAACACCGGCCTGATCGGCGCCGGCACCACTACGCCCACGGTGGTGGGGCTGGCCAGCACCGGTAGCGGCAGCGAATTGAACCTCGAACTCAAGCGCAAGGGCCTCAGCCTGAACGCGGAAAAATGGTTCGACAACCGCTTGCAGATGGAGGTCAACTTCAAGAACGAAGAGAAGACCGGGGCGCGGTTTTTCGGCATCGGCTACAGTTGCGCCGCCAACTCCGCCCAAGTGGCGGGGGCCACCACCTGTGCCGGAACTGCCGGCGCCGTCTCCGGCAGCGCCTTCTTCCTGCTGCCCGAGCCGGTGAATTCCGCCATCCGGCAGATCGACGTCAAGCTCAACTGGAGCGAGGCGAAGCTCAATCTCTCCGGCGGCTATTACGGCTCGTTCTACACCAACGCCAACGGCAACATCACGCCCACGCTTCCGGCTACCGGCTTCGTCGGCATGTTGGGGACAGCCGCGACGCTGGACCCGGTGCTGCGGGCCAACATGCAACTGCCGATCGCGCTGTGGCCGGACAACCAGGCGCAGCAGTTGTATGTCGGCGGCAACTACAAGTTGACGCCCAAGACCAAGCTGAACTTTAAGTACTCCTACTCCCATTCCACGCAGAACGAGAGTTTCCTCAGCATGGGGTTGGCGAACGCTCCGGCGGGCCGGACCGACTTGGGTGGAGTGGTGGACAACACCAGGGCGCAGGTGGGTTTCTCCTCGCATCCTCTGGACAAGCTGCATTTGCATGGCGACCTGAAATACGAGGCGAGAAGCGACAAGACGCCGATCGCCCTCTACAACCAGGAGCGCACCACCCTCACTTCTGTCACCGTCGCCGGTGTCACCACCCCTACCTCCTTCAGAGACGGCGTCTTCACCAACGGCCAGTTTTCGCCGAAGTTCCTGCATGGCAAGCTCGAAGCGGCCTACAAGCTGCCGGCGAACTATCAGTTGACCGGAGGCCTCGAATACGAGCACGAGGATTTGGGCAAGTTCACGGAAAGCGTCAATGTCGCCGGACTGTCGGGGCTGAGGCAGAAACTCGACGAGACGGGCTATCGGCTGGAATTGAAGAAGATGATGTCCGAGACCTTCAATGGCTCGGTCAGCTACAAGTCGAGTCGCCGCGAAGGGGATTCGCCCTGGTTGAAACCGCTATTGCTGGGTTGTCAGGGACAAGGGGGTCTCTCGAATGCAGGGACCGGTGTCATTGCAGCGGACCCCGGTATAGTAAGCGCAGGATCCTCAACGGCCGGAGCCACAGCGGCAACGCTCACTGCCAACTGCCTCGCATTCAATAACGGTCTTGCGGGGGCGACCGTTGCGGCTCGCCCAAATTTCCCATTCCTGTTCAAAGATCGCAATCGGGACAAGTTCAGGCTGGTGGGGAACTGGTTCCCGAATGAGCGGCTGTCACTGACGTTCTTCGTTGAGGACAACATAGACAAATACTCTGCTCCTGCGGGGGATAGCGGTTTGACGAGTGCCGGGATGCGCATGTACAGCCTGGATGCGGACTATATGCTGTCCAACGCATGGAGACTTTCCGCCTATTGGTCGCGCGGGGAACAGACGACCAAGGCGGGCCACTCGACTGATTATGATGCCACGCTGAAAGACACGGCCGACAGCATCGGCTTGGGCCTCAACGGCAAACTGTCGGGACGGTTCCGGGTGGGCGGAGACCTGACCTATCTCAATGACGTACTCAAGTACAAACAGGATCCAGATCCTGCTATAACCGCCAACAACCTCATATACCTGAACACCGTGGGGGGTCTGCAGGATGTCACCTACCGGCTGCTGCGGCTGAAGTTCTTCGGTGAATACGCGCTCGACCGGGCCTCCCACCTGCGTTTTGACCTGATCCACCAGCGTACGCTGTTCAACGAGTGGACCTACAACTACAACAATGCGCCGTTTTTCTACTCCGACAACACCACGCTCAGCGCCAAAGAGAACCAGAGCGTGACCTTCCTTGGAGCGAGCTACGTCTACAGGTTCCAATGATCGGCTAGGTTCGTCCGAACCTTTTTTCTGAAGGGCCTTGCGGGGCAACCCGCAAGGCCTTTTTGATTGTGGGCGCTTCTAAAAGATCGTTATTCCCGGCCCCGCTTTTTTGTCCAATTATCGGGAGTAAATAGAAATGTCCGGTTTTGTAACAAATGAATTGTCCGCTTTTTTGCAGAGGGCGGAAAACCGGCGAAGGGCGTAGCCCGTAGCCGGTTTTCCGCCCGCCGCGGCGCTCTGGCGGACCCCCTCAGGTGGCCTGTTTCATCTCCTGTACGCACGTATTTCCTTGGGCGTCATAGGCGGCGAGCTTGCGCGGGCCGTGAAATAGCGCCAACGTTCCATCCACATAGCGATGCACCCGCACCTGAGTTTTGACGTAGTGCGCGCGTGTGCTACTGGCTGGGATTTGTAACTTGTGACCCTCAAAGCTCACACAGTTGTCGTTCTCCACCGTGCGCTCGAACTGCGCGCACAGAATGTCGGGTAGCCGCGTGCCAATGTAGGGCACGAACGCGCTGCCGGTTTCCAGGGGGAGTGCAAATTCGGCATTGTGATTCGGCATGTACACCTCATCCAAATAGCGATTGGCGGCATCCATGTCGGTGATCCCAGCCTTGGCCAGTTCCCTGGGCAGGCGCCCTTGATGGGTGTCGAAGGCGCGCTCCGAGCGGCCTCGGGCCTCGGGTGAATACGCCGCGATGTGCTTAATGCCCAGTTGCTTGAGCGCCCGACCCACCTGGGTCAGATTGACCTTATCAACTTTGCCACCAGCCTTCAAGGTGTGAAAGTAATGGCTGCCACGGTCAGTGTACGCACTGCAAAACAACCCGTAGCGCGCAATCGTCTGCCCGAATCCGTGAAAACTGGAGTCCGTGCCCTCCTCAGCGCAAAAGAACATGCTGGTGTGCTTGCTCGTGGCATCGTCCATCGTCACCACCAGGTCCCACATCTGCTCGGGTACCCACTCATGGGTGCTCGCGTCCTGGTGCACCATCATCCCCGGCAAGGGCTTGCGTTCGCGCTTCTTGCGGTGCTTGCCGCGCGCCTTGGCGCGCACCACCAGCTTCGCCTCCTGCAGTGCGTTCTTCACCCAGCTATAGCTGCGCTTCCCACCATGCTCGCGCTCATACCATGTGTGAAAGTGCTTCACGTTCCAGCCCGCGTAGCCCGAACCATACAAGCGCACCACCCCCAGTACCTCGTCCACCGGGGCGCGCCGGCTCGATACTTGCGCCATTCGGAGGTCGATCAAACCATCCATCCCTTCGGCTTTAAAACGTCCAATCCGGCGCCGAAACGTGCGCTCGCTCACCCCCAACAGCTCTCCTGCATCTTGCTGCGTCAACCGCTTGCGCGCCTTTTTTTGGCTGCACCAGAGGAATGCTGGTGCGCGCGCACGATGGTGCTGTCCAGAAACACTTCTTCAAAGTCCGCATCCTTGGCCAGTCCCGCAAATACCCGTTCCCAAACCCCGTTGTTCGACCAGCGCGCGAAGCGCGTGTACACACTATTCCAAAGCCCGAATTTGGCAGGCAGATCGCGCCACGGGCTGCCGGTGCGCGCGATCCACAGCACTGCCTCGATGAATAGCCGGTTGTCCTTGCCCGTGCGTCCCGGGTCACCGGCTTTACCGGGCAACATCGACTCCAAGCGCTGCCACTGGTCATCACGCAACCATCGACGAACCATCCTGACCTCCCGCAAATATCAGGATGTAAACAGATTTCGGGCAAAGTTAACAGTCCCCAACCGTAAAATATTGTATGTCAACAGCCCCTAGGACAAGTCGCGGGTCGGGCTGAGCCCAGCGAAGCCCGACAAATCCCTGTACCAAACGCAACCAGAATTGCGTTTGGTCGCACGGCAGACGGGTCGCGACCGGTTGTCTCAGCCAGCTCCGTCACAGAATACCGACCGCGCTTCACCAGATCGAACAGCGCGAGGTCCGGATCGGGATACTTTCGCGGCGTGCAACGAACGACGTAACTTTCGTGCCAGCCTCTAGGGACGGTAAGGCGTCCGCTGCGGTAGTCGGCGCCCGTGGTTGCTCCAGCACTGTATTGCCGCGCGGACTGCCCGCGACCGGGCGCGCGGCGTGCTCCGGAAACTACCGCCTCCTGCCCGGATTGCCGGTGGTGGTGGTCGCCTCCGGCGCCGGACGCGCGGGCAAGCCGTGCTGCACCGCGATCAGGGCCGCCTCGGTGCGACTGCGCGCATGGAGCTTCTGCAGGATGCAAGTCACATAGTGCTTGACAGTCTTTTCGGCGAGGTGGAGGCGCTCGGCGATCTCGCGGTTGCTGGAACCCAGGCTAAGAAGTTCGATAACGTCGTGCTCGCGTGCCGTTAGCTCGGAGAGCGGATCGCGTGCCTGCGGGCGGGAGAATTCGACCAGCAGTCGCGTGGCAAGCGCGGGCGTGACGAAGGCCTCGCCGCCCGCCACGCGGCGCACGATGGCGCGCAACTCGCTCGCCGACGCCCCCTTGAGCACGTAACCGTGCGCCCCGGCCTTGAGGGCGGCCAACAGGTTGTCCTTGTCCTCGGATACGGTAAGCATCAGGATGCGCATGTCAGGCACGCTCGCGGCGATCCTTGCGGCGGCCGCGATGCCTCCCATCCCGGGCATCGTGATATCCAGCAGCGCCACGTCGGGAGCCAAGCGCTGTGCCAGCTCCACGGCCTCCTCGCCGCTTGCGGCCTGGGCGATGACCTCGAGATCGGGCTCGCTGCCGAGCGAGTGAGCGACGCCCTCGCGGAACATCGGGTGGTCATCGGCGAGCAGGATGCGGATCGGATCAGGCACGTGCCGTCTCTTCGAGCGACAGTGGAAGCCGAGCCAGAATGCGCGTACCGCGCCCGGGTTCGGAAGCGACCTCGAACACCCCGCCGAGCAGTCGAACGCGCTCGCGCATGAACGCGAGTCCGAGTCGCCCGGAGTCGAAGGCCGCCTGCGGAACGAAGCCCGGGCCCTGGTCCGCGACCTCGATGAGCGCCTGCCCGCCGGCGCGCCGCGCGCGCACCTGCTGCGCAGCTCCGCGCGCGTGCAGCCAACCATTGGTGAGCGATTCCTGGAGCAAACGGTAGACGGTGATCCTGACCGCAAGCGGGGCTTCGTCCAGCGCGTCGTCGACCTCAAGCTGGACCTTCGTTTCGGACTTGTCCTCGAAATCGCACACGGCACGCCTTACGGTGTCGGCGAGCGACATATCGGCGATTTTCGGCATCCCCAATCCGGACGCCATGTTGCGCAGCTCCGCGAGCGAGGCATTCAGGGCCCGGTAGATGGTTTCGAAGTCGTGCGACGTATTGCCATCGAGCACCCCCCCGCAGGATCGTGCTTCGCCGAGTGCCTCCAGGCGCATCAGGGCCAAGGCAATCTCCTGCGCCGGTCCGTCGTGCAGGTCGGCGGCCACCCGGTGCAGAAACTGCTCGTTGAGCGCGGTAGTGCGCGCAACCGCCTCGCGCAGCCGCCCGCGCATACGCTCGTTTTCGCCAAGCGTGGTCCGCAGTTGCTGCAGTTGGCGGCTCAGGTCGCGCCGCTGGTCGAGGATGGTGTTGTTCGCGCGGCGCACGATGCCGAGCAGCAGCAGGTACATCGCGGCGGTGGCGACCGTGACGAGCAGCCAGCTGCGTTGCTTCGCGGCGCGGACGTCGCGGCCCAGGTTCTCCGTCGAGTGGTAGAACTCGGCGACGGCGCGGACCTTGCCATTCGCGCCGGTGCGCAACGGCACGTAGACCTCGATCAGCTCCGGCCATTGCTTGCGCTCGGACGCGTTATCTGGTTGGTCCAGATCACTGATCCTGGACTGCACGTCCCCCGCGAAAGCCGCGGCCAGCAGCCCGCCGACCGCGTAGCGGCGTCCGACCTGCGCATCGTCGCTGCTGTAGAGGATGCGACCGTCCGGGTTCCAGAGTTTGAAGCGGACCACTTCGCCGCGCAGGGGTGCTTCGACGAACACGCGGTCCAGCGCCGCGCGAGTCTCGCTGCCGAAACCGCCGCCGCTCGTGTACTGGCGGAGCTGCGCGGCCAGGATGCTCTCCACGTATACGGCCGCTGTCGCGGCGGCGCTCTTGACGGCGTTACTCTCGATCTGATGGCCGATCCAGGTTCCGATGATCGCCATGCCGGCGACGAGCACCGCGAAGCTCACGACCACGAACTGGCGCGAAAAGTTCAGGCTGCCGAAGGGTCCCTTCAGCAGCATCAACATGGATAACGGGAACGTACGCTGTGTCATGGCGAATGCTTAGCGAATGCATAAGCATATCACGCAATACACGCAATGGTCTGGCCCCATGATGCGACCAAGGTCTGATCAAGAATCAGACCTTCGTCCCAATCAATTTACATCGTTGGCCCGTAGCAGGCGTGTTCGCAACTGTAAAAACTGTACGCAGTCTAATTTGCGAAGACCATGACGATACCCACCGAGCGAAAACGCAACACTTTTAGTCAAAGACCAAACGTTAAACTTCGCTCCAATCTTTATTGCTTGGTTGTCACATTTTTCTGCAGTTTTGCCAGTTAAGGGGAGATACCGCCGTGGGTTTCATTAGAAAGTTGTACTACAACACCGGATCGGGAGATCGCATGAAAACGTCACCTAGGTTGTTCGCACTGTGCGCGTTCGTCGTGAGCATTTTCGGAGTCGCGCCCGCGATGGCGCAGCAGGCGGACAGGTCCCTGGAAAGGGACAAGGTATGCACCGCCTGCCATAACGAATCCTGGCCCACACCGGTGCTCTCGATTTATCAGTCCCGGCACGGCAACAAGGCCGATTCGCGAACGCCCGGTTGTCAGGACTGCCATGGACGGAGCGATGCTCACGTTAAGAGTCCCGTCAGTCAGGTGGACGTCTATTTTGGGGCCGTCAAGCCCGGGCCTTTGCAGTCGACTACCTGGCCAAAGACCCCATCCACGGCGAAAGCGCGAAACGGCGCTTGTCTCGCCTGTCACGAGAAGAATGTTCTTGCACGGACGAACTGGACCGGCAGCCAGCATGATAGCCAGGGCGTCGCTTGTACCAATTGCCACAACATTCATGCGCCGGAGCAGAGGGTGCTGAGCAAGGCCACCCAGGCTGGGGTGTGCTTCACCTGTCACAAGGACCAGCGCGCGGATATCCGCAAGATCTCCCACCACCCGATCGGCGAGGGCAAGGTGGTTTGTTCCAACTGCCACAACCCCCATGGCTCGCCCGGCCCGAAGCTGCTAAAGAAGAACACGGTCAACGAGACCTGCTTCACCTGCCACGCGGAGAAGCGCGGCCCGTTCCTCTGGGAACACCAGCCGGTGACTGAAGACTGCACCAACTGCCACACGCCGCACGGTTCCAATATCTCGCCGCTGCTCAAATCCCGCACGCCCTTCCTGTGCCAGGAGTGCCATGACGGCCCGCATCACAGTAAGGATCCGTATGCCGGGAGTGCCGCCGGCACGCAAGGCGGGAAAACTGCGGTGCCGAGTGAAAATGACACGGGTCGGTCTTGCATGAATTGCCACAGCATGGTTCATGGTTCGAACCATCCGGCTGGCGCCCTCCTGCACCGCTAATCTTGAAAATCGAGGACTACTACCATGAAAACTCGTAGCGAGAAAATGAAAGTCAGCGTGCTGAGTCTTGCGGTGCAAGGCGCCTTGGCGGCGATGTTTGCCGCGCCGATGATGGCGGCGGCGGCCGGCGATGAAACCACCGCCTTGACGCAACCCACCAACACGGTCGAAATCGGCGTCGCGAATGTGTCGCAGAAATCAGCCAAGTTCGGCGAATACAACGGTTTGAACGACAAGGGCGCTGTATTCATCGGCAACTTAAACGTTCGCGGCGGCGATGGCTATGGCGGCAGCAACGGAACGACGCGCTGGGGCATCAACGCCACCGACCTCGGCACGACCTCCCGTGCCCTCGGCGGCTCGGTAAGCAATCAGGGGAAATGGGACCTGAGCATCGGCTACGATGAATTGCGCCACAACATCAGCGATACCTACCAAACGCCGCAGCAAGGCGGTATGGGCGGGAACAATTTCACTTTCCCGACAAATTTTGGCACGATTAACGGCGGCGCCAATCCTAGCGCGCGCGTCCTGAACCCGACCCAGTTAGGCGCTTTCCATACGGAAGATGTAGGCACGACGCGCAAGAACACGTCCTTTGGCGCAGGGTTTAATTTCGGTCCGCAATTAAGTCTGAAGTTTGATTACAACCACCTTGACCAATCGGGAGCGAAGTTGATCGGCACCGGTTCGCAGGGCGGAATAGCCCTCACTGGCGGATCTACCGGCCGGGCCGAGGGCAATAACATCATCATGAACCCGACCAATTACAAAACGGACAGCTTCAACCTGGCCCTCAATTGGGTCGGCGACAAGGGGCACCTGACGGGCGGCTACTATGGCTCGATCTTCCGTGACGGTTATGACAGTCTGACCTGGCAGAATTCCATGGCGAGCGCCGCAAGTGCTTGCGTTGGTGCCGCCTGCTTTGTGACCAACACGATGAGCACGGCCCCGGGTAACAATTTCCACCAGTTGAACCTGTCCGGCGGCTATGCTTTTTCGCCGAGCACGAAACTGGCGGGCGGGTTGTCCTACGGCCGCAATACGCAGAATGATAGTTATGCGCCGACCAGCATAATGCAGGCAAGCGGGGTGGCTTATAACATGATGCAGGCAGGCGGGCTGCCTCAGTCGTCGCTGAATGGTTCAGTAATAACCCGGCATGCCGATCTGAAGTTGACCAATCAGACGACCAAGGATCTGGTGTTGAGCGCAGGCTACAAGTTCAACGAGCGCGATAACCGTACGGCGTCGAACACCTACCTTTACATGAACATTGGCAATGGTGCTTACACTGGGGTGAATCTCCCGTACAGCAATAAAAAGACTCAACTCGAGCTGGCCGCTGATTACCGTCTGGCCAAGAATCAAAATCTGCGCCTGGCCTACGAGCGTGAAGCCATCAAGCGCTGGTGCAACAGTGTGGCGGACGGCTTTCAATGCGTCGCCAGTCCTTCCAGCGACGAAGACAAGCTGGGACTGACCTACCGGCTGAAGGCGAGCGACAAGGTCAAGCTCAATGCCGGCTACGCCTACGCCAAGCGCAGTGGGGACTTCGATCCTGCCTACGTCGCGAATACCGGAGATAGGGGCGCGGCAACCATTAACGGTGGAGATAAATTGGGTTACGCTGGCCGTGCCTTCGCTTCACGCAAACAGGATATTCTGAAAGCGGGCGTTAATTGGCAGGCGAGCGATAAGTTGGACGTCGGGTTGAACGGTCGCTACTCGAATGACAGGTACGACGCAACACTCGGTGTGCAGGACGGACAGACTAAAGGTATCAATCTGGATGCCACCTACAGCTACAGCGAATCCAGCAGCGTTTCTGCCTATGCGAGTTGGCGGAATGGGGAGCGGAATCTGCGGAACGGTCTGAATGGTAGTGCGACGGTGGCGCCTACCAGCATTTGGACCAACCGGCTTAAGGAGGACAGCAACGGCATTGGCCTTAATACCAAACATACCGGCTTGATGGGCGGCAAGCTCGAACTTCAGGGCGACTTGTCCTACTCGCTGGACAAGTCGCGCTATTCGACCGAGGTTCCGTACCTGGCCACCTGTGGCCTTGCGACCACGCTTACCTGCGGTGACACGCCGGATATCAAGAGCCGGCTGATCGCGCTGAAACTCACCGGCACCTATCAGGTGGACAAGAGTTCCAAGGTTGTCCTCGCTTACCTCTATCAGAATCTGAAGAGCGACGATTATTACTACAACGGACTTCAGTACGGTTTCACGCCGAACCGCGTCATGCCGACCAACGAGCAGGCGCCGAGCTATTCCGTGAATATGGTTGCCGCATCGTACGTCTACAGCTTCAGATAAGCCCTGCAATGAGGTTTGCGTGACGGTTTCGGGGCCGGTAGTAGCGGCCCCGAATTATAGGGTGAACGTGGTCAGCGTTACCTACGTGTATAGTTTCCAGTAATGCAATAGTGATCGCGTTGGCGTAAGCGGGGCGCTCAAGGGCGCCCCGGTTTTCTTGCTGCGCCCGGCGCGCCCCTTGTCCCGCGAGGTGGGAGACCGAAGGTCGGGACCACCCGTAGAGGTGGGGACTTTCCCCTCTCCCGTCAAGCGGGACCGAGGAAGGGGGATCGAGACCTTCGGGGCGTATATCCCCCAAGTCAGCCGGGGTCAGTTCGACCAGAGGGGAGGCTCGTCCATCAGCGCGATTTGCTCGCGCAACTCCAGGATCCTATCCTGCCAGTAGCGCTGCGTGTTGAACCAGGGGAAGGCGGCGGGGAAGGCGGGGTCGTCCCAGCGCCGCGCGATCCAGGCCGAATAATGGACGAGGCGCAGCGTGCGCAGCGCCTCCACCAGGTGCAGTTCGCGCGCATCGAATTCGTGAAAATCCTCATAGCCGGCGAGCAGGTCGGCGAGCTGGCGCACCATCGCGGCGCGCTCGCCCGAGAGCAGCATCCACAGGTCCTGCACCGCCGGTCCCATGCGCGCGTCGTCGAAGTCGACGAAATGCGGGCCGTGCGCCTCCGCGCCATCGGTCCAGAGCACGTTGCCGGCGTGGCAGTCGCCGTGCAGTCTCAGGCTCTTCACCGCGCCTGCGCGCTCGTAACAGCGGCGCACGCCGTCGAGCGCCTGCGCCGCCACGCTGGCCCAGGCCGCGGCGAGATCGGGCGGAATGAAGCCGTGGGCGAGGAGATAGTCGCGCGGCTCGATGCCGAAGCTCTCCAGGTCGAGCGCCGGCCGCGCGCTGAAGCGCGCGAGCGCGCCCACCGCGTGGATGCGGCCGATGAAGCGCCCCATCCATTCCAGGGTCTCGCGCTGTTCGAGCTCGGGCGCTCGGCCGCCGCGCTTGGGATAGACGGCGAAGCGATAGCCGCCGAATGCATGCAGGGTCCTGCCGCCGGGCGCAAGCGGTGCAACGACCGGAAGCTCGCGCTCGGCGAGTTCATGCACGAAACCGTGCTCTTCCAGTATCTGCGCATCGCTCCAGCGCCCGGGGCGGTAGAACTTCGCCACCACCACCGGGGGCGCTAGGCCCGGACCTAATGTCAAACCGGGCTCGTCCTCGAGCCAGATCTGATACACCCGGTTCTCGTAGCTGTTTAAGCCGAGCAGGCGCCCGTCGCCGCGCAATCCTATGCTGTCCAGCGCATCGAGCACGCAATCGGGCGTGAGTCCGGCATAGGGCGTGCCTTTGTCGGTATCCATGCGCCCATTGTACGGGGTGCGGCTCACTGTAGGAGGGCGCCCTCGCCCCGATAAAACCCGATATCGAAGACCGATCGGCCCGAGGGCGGGCCTCCCACAAAAGCGAATCGACCGATCGGCCCGAGGGCGCGCCTCCCACAAGGCACTTACCACGCATCTCCCCATAGCATCCACCACGGGTCTTTGTTGCCGGCTGTGCCCTTCAAATAGGCGCTGTCGGGAAAGTTCTTGTGCATCACGCGGTCGGCATCGTCGCGCAAATCGGTCATGCCCAGGGCATCGTAGGCCTTCACCATGACGAACAGCGCCTCTTCGACGGCGGGAGCCTGCGCGTAATTCAGCAGCGCGTACTGCGCCCGGTTCGCAGCCGCGACGTAGGCGCCGCGCTTCATGTAATAGCGCGCCACGTGGACTTCGTGCGAGGCGAGCGCGTTCACCAGGTACTTCATGCGCGCGATCCCGTCCGGCGTGTATTTGCTGTCGGGATAGCGAGTGACCAGTTCCCTGAAGGCGTCGAAGGATTCGCGCGCGGCCTTGGGATCGCGCTCGGTCAGGTCCTGCTGGCTGATCTTGCCCAGCAGCCCGAGATTCTCGTTGAAATTGACCAGACCTTTCAGATAATAGACGTAATCGACGTTGGGGTGATTCGGATGCAGTTTGATGAAGCGGTCGCAGGCAGCGATGGCCGAGGTCTGGTCGCCGTCCTTATAATAGACGTAGGCTAACTCGATTTGCGCCTGCTGCGCGTAGCGCCCATAAGGGTAGCGGGCTTCGAGTTTCTCCAGATACTTGATCGCGTTGGCGTAGCCGGCCTTCGCCATCTCGTCCTTGGCTTCCGTGTACAGCTTGTCGGCGGACCAGCCAGCAGTGTCGTCTTTCACTTCGGGCAAAAGGCCGCAGGCGCCCAACAGCAGGGCCAGAATTACCGCTAAACTACGTTTCATGATGGCAGGCACAGAGATTAAGGAAACACAAAATTATAACGCAGTCGAGGGTCACGAGCGGCATGTTCCCGCCGATTGTGCCGGAATGCGATTCGACCAGGCTCTGGCGCGGATGTTTCCGGAGCATTCGCGCAGCCGCCTCGCCGCCTGGGTCAAAGACGGCCAGGTGAAGCTCGACCATGCCGCGGTTGATGCCAAGCGCAAGGTCTGGGGTGGGGAGCGCGTTTCGCTCGCGCTGCCGCCCGAGGCCCGGGACGCGGCCGCCGAGGCCGAGTCAATCGAGCTCGACATCGTGCACGAAGACGCGGCGCTGCTGGTGCTCAACAAGCCGGCCGGGCTGGTGGTGCATCCGGGCAGCGGCAACTGGCAGGGCACGCTGCTCAATGGGCTGTTGCATCATCACCCGCCGCTCGCCGCCATCGCGCGCGCAGGCATCGTGCACCGCCTGGACAAGGACACCAGCGGCCTCCTGGTCGTGGCCAAGACACTGGAGGCGCAGACCGACCTGGTGCGGCAACTGCAGGCGCGCACGGTGGTGCGCCAATACCTCGCGCTGGTGCATGGCGCCGTTGCGCGCGACGGCTCGGTGGACGCGCCCATAGGCCGGCACCAGACCCAGCGCACGCGCATGGCGGTGACCGAGCATGGCAGGGCGGCGCGCACCCATTACCGCGTGCTCGAGCGCTACGCGGTCGCGACCCTGCTCGAGTGCAGCCTGGACACCGGGCGCACGCACCAGATCCGGGTGCACCTGCAGTCGATCGGCCATCCGCTGGTGGGAGATCCGGTCTATCGTGCCGCGCGCGGCATTGCGGCAGGACCGCTGGCGAGCTTCAAGCGCCAGGCGCTGCACGCCTACCGTCTCGGCCTGGTGCATCCGGCGAGCGGAGCGCCGATGCAATGGGAGGCGCCGGTTCCGGCTGACATGCGGGAGTTGCTGCGGGAGATCGCGACATGAGCGCTCATGGCTGGATCGTGCCGGACTGGCCGGCGCCGCCGAGCGTGCGCGTGCTCATCACCACGCGTGCAGGCGGCGTGAGCCGCGGCGCTTATGCCGGCCTGAACCTGGGCCTGCGCGCGGGCGACGCGGTCGAGGATGTAGCGCGCAACCGCGCGCGCCTGAGGCAATCGCTGCCGGCGGAGCCGCTGTGGCTGCGCCAGGTGCATGGAACAACGGTGGCCGAGGCCGACGGCATGGACGGCAGCCCCGAAGCCGATGCGGCGGTTGCGCGCCGGCCGGGGACCGTGTGCGCGGTGCTGACCGCGGACTGCCTGCCGCTGCTCATGTGCGACGAGGAGGGGACGGTCGTGGCAGCCGCGCATGCGGGCTGGCGCGGGTTGTGTTCCGGCGTGATCGAACAGATGCTGCGGGTCATGGATCGGCCTGCAGCGGCGCTGCTCGCCTACCTCGGGCCCGCGATCGGACCTGCGGCCTACGAAGTCGGGGCAGAGGTGCGCGAGGCTTTCATTGCGGCGGACCGGGGGGGCGACCCGCACGCCGGGGCCGCATTTGCGCCGGGCAAGCCGGGTAAGTTCTACGCCGACCTGTATGCGCTGGCGCGCCAGCGCCTCGCGCGGAGCGGCGTGGTGAGGGTTTACGGCGGCGGCTACTGCACCTACACCGAGCGCGAGCGCTTTTTTTCTTATCGCCGCGATGGCGCCACCGGGCGCCTGGCGAGCCTCATCTGGATGGAAGCCTGAACATGTCGACTCTGGCCTGGATCACCGCGGCAAGCCTGTTGGGCGGGGTGCTGTCGGTCGCCTGCGCGGCGTTGTTCGCGCTGACTGCGCGCGCCGCCTGGGTACCGATGCTCATCAGCTACGCCATTGGCGCCCTGCTCGGTGCGGCTTTCCTCGAGCTGCTGCCGCACGCCTTCGAGGGCGGCAAGAGCGTGCGCAGCGTCGCGGCCACTGTGCTCGCAGGCATTTTCGTTTTCTTCATCCTGGAAAAACTGGTGCTGTGGCGCCATTTCCACGTCGAAGGCGGCGAGGTTCGCAACCGGCACGCCGACGCGCACGACCACGGACGCAGCGGCATGCTGATTCTCATCGGCGACAGCTTTCACAATTTCGTCGACGGCATCCTGATCGCCGCGGCGTTCATGGAGAACACCCAGCTCGGCGTCGTCACCGCGCTCGCGGTGATCGCGCACGAGATCCCGCAGGAAGTGGGCGATTTCCTGATCCTGCTGCACTCCGGCTATAGCCGCATGCGCGCGTTCATGCTCAACCTCGCGTCCAGCCTCGCCATGTTCGCCGGCGGGCTGTTCGCCTACTTCGCGCTGCAGGCGCTGCAGCAATGGGTGCAGAGCATCCTCGCGCTCGCCGCCGCCAGCATGATCTACGTCGCGGTGGCCGATCTGATCCCCGGCCTGCACAAGCGCCCGGAACTCAAGGCGACGCTATCGCAATCGGTGCTGATCGCGCTCGGCGTCAGTTCGATCTGGCTGGTCGGGTATCTGACGCGGCTTTAGTTATATACGGCGTTTTAAATACCGTCGGATGCCGGGAGCGGACTTGCGCGCTGCGCGCGCCAACCGTGTTTTTGGTACGGATAGAAACCATCCGTACCAAAAACACGGTTATGGTTAACACCAAACGCGGCGTAGGGGGGTTATACAAGATCGCCGATTGCGCGCGGACAGCTTCTCGTCCGTGCGCAATCGACGATCCGCGCGGACGGTTTTTCGTCCGCGCAATAACGCAACTCCGCAACAACCGGTAGGCGCGAATTGAGTCGCTACGCATAAATCTAAACATTCAATTGAAAAAGCAATCGTCAGGTCGCAACAGCTATAATGTTTGCTGTTCTTAAGCGCGGAGCATGACTTGATCCTGATTACCGGCGGAGCCGGCTTCATCGGCTCCAATTTCCTGCTGCAATGGCTGGCGGCGCAAGACGAGCCCGCCGTCAACCTCGACAAGCTCACCTATGCCGGCAATCTGCGCAACCTCGACAGCTTGCGCGGCGATGCGCGGCACATTTTTATCCAGGGCGACATCGACGACGCCCAGTTGGTGGCGCAACTGCTGCGAACGCACCAGCCGCGCGCCGTGCTCAACTTCGCCGCCGAAAGCCATGTGGACCGTTCCATACTCGGGCCGGCCGAGTTCGTGCGCACCAATATCCACGGCGCGTTCAACCTGCTGGAAGCGGCGCGCGCTTACTGGGGCGGGCTCGAGGGCGAAGCGAAGCGGCGCTTTCGCTTCCTGCAGGTCTCCACCGACGAGGTCTACGGCTCGCTTGGCGCCGGCGACGCCCCGTTTCGCGAATCCACGGCGTACGCGCCGAACAGCCCTTACGCCGCCTCCAAGGCCGCTGCCGATCACCTGGTGCGGGCGTACCACCACACCTACGGTCTGCCGACACTCACCACCAATTGCTCCAACAATTACGGCCCGTTCCAGTTTCCGGAAAAGCTCATTCCGCTGGTGATCCTGAATGCGATGGCGGGCAAAGCGATCCCGGTCTACGGCGACGGGCTCAACGTGCGCGACTGGCTCTACGTGGACGATCATTGCGCCGGCATCCGCAGGGTGCTGGAGGCGGGACAGCCGGGAGAGGTCTACAACATTGGCGGCAACAGCGAAAAAAACAATCTCGAAGTGGTGCGGACGCTTTGCGCCGTGCTGGATGAGTTGCGCCCCTCGGCGAAGCCGTACGCGTCGCTCGTCACCCATGTCAAAGACCGGCCGGGCCATGACCGGCGCTATGCCATCGCCGCCGGCAAGATCCGGGGCGAGCTGGGCTGGCGGCCGGCGCAGAGTATTGCCAGCGGCATGCGCAAGACGGTAGCGTGGTATCTCGAAAATCCGGGATGGATCGCCTCGGTGACTTCCGGCGAATATCAAAAATGGGTCGCGACGAATTACCGCGAAAGGGGGACGGCATGAGCAGGGAGCAGGGGCCCCGCGCAGCGGGGATGCGACCGGCCGCGATTGCCGCCAGCCGCCGACAGCGTCTGGGTTCGAACCGAGATTCAGCAACGGAGGCGGCAGCATGAAAGGCATAATACTCGCGGGCGGTTCGGGAACGCGGCTGTACCCGGTGACGCACGCCGTGTCCAAGCAACTGCTGCCGATCTACGACAAGCCGATGATCTACTATCCGCTGTCGACGCTGATGCTGGCTGGGGTGCGCGACATCCTGGTGATTTCCACCCGCGAGGACACGCCGCGCTTCGAGCAACTGCTCGGCGACGGGTCGAAATGGGGGATCGACATTTCGTATGCGGTGCAGCCGGCACCCGAGGGCATTGCGCAGGCCTTCATCATCGGCGCGGCTTTCATCGCGGGCAAACGCTCGGCGCTGATTCTCGGCGACAATATTTTTCACGGCACCGACCTGGTAGCCAATCTGCGTGCCGCCGTGGAGCGATCGACCGGGGCCACGGCGTTCGCTTATGCGGTGCAGGATCCCGAGCGCTACGGCGTGGTCGAATTCGATCAGTCGCGCAAGGTGCTCTCCATAGAAGAAAAGCCTAAGCGGCCGAAGTCGCGCTACGCCGTGACCGGCCTGTATTTTTACGACCAGCAGGTGGTGGACTTCGCGCGCGCTCTCAAGCCATCGGCGCGGGGCGAACTGGAAATCACCGATTTGAACCGCCGCTACCTGGAACAGGGACAGCTCAACGTCGAGGTCATGGGCCGCGGCACGGCCTGGCTCGATACCGGCACGCACGAGTCGCTGCTCGAAGCGTCCACCTTCATCCAGATCATAGAGAAGCGCCAGGGGCTCAAAATCGCCTGCGTCGAGGAAATCGCCTACCGCCTCGGTTACATCGACGCCGCGCAACTGGAGCGCCTGGCCGCGCCGATGCGCAACAACAGCTACGGCCAGTATCTGCTCAGCGTGCTGCACGACCAGGTGTTCTGATGCGCGCAACGCCGACCGCGATTGCCGGCGTGCTGGTGATCGAACCCAAAGTGTTCGCCGACGAGCGCGGTTTCTTTTTCGAGAGCTACAACGAGCGCGCATTTACGCAGGCGACCGGCATCGCGGCGAAATTCGTGCAGGACAATCATTCGCGCTCGGTGAAGAACACGGTGCGCGGCCTGCATTACCAGATCCAACAACCTCAGGGCAAGCTCGTGCGCGTGGTGGCGGGCGAGATATTCGACGTCGTCGTGGACCTGCGCCGCGGCTCGCCCACGTTCGGCAAATGGGTAGGCCATCATTTGTCCGCCGACAACAAGAACATGGTCTGGATTCCCGCCGGGTTGGCGCATGGTTTTGCCGTGCTCTCGGATTACGCCGATTTTCTCTACAAGACCACCGACTACTGGGCGCCGCAGCACGAGCGCACCCTGCTCTGGAACGATCCGGAGCTCGCCATCGCATGGCCGCTCGCGGGCGAGCCCATTCTCGCCGCCAAGGATCGGGCCGGAAAGCGGCTGTCCGAGGCCGAGGTATTCGATTGAGCCGGATCCTGGTCACCGGCAAGGACGGGCAGGTCGGTTTCGAGCTGCTGCGCAGCCTGGCCGGGCAGGGGCAGGTAATAGCGGTGGGCCGGGACGAGATGGACTTGTCGGATCCGGATTCGATCCGTAGGACGGTGCGCGAAATCGGTCCCGACCTGATCGTCAACGCGGCAGCCTACACCGCCGTGGACCAGGCCGAATCCGAGCCGGAGCTGGCGCTGGCCGTCAACGGCGTCGCACCCGGCGTCCTCGCCGAGGAGGCGAAACGCCTCGGTGCGGCGCTGATCCATTACTCCACCGACTACGTGTTCGACGGAAACATGTTCGACGGAAACAAAGCCGCCGCCGCGCCTTATACCGAGGATGACGAGCCGCGACCGCTCAATGTCTATGGCAGGACCAAGCTCGCGGGGGAGCGGGCGATCCAGGCCGTGGACGCGCCGCACCTGATCCTGCGCAGCAGCTGGATCTACGGGATGCGCGGCAAGAATTTTCTGCTGACCATGCTGCGCCTGGCGCGGGAGCGCGATGAACTCTCGATAGTGGACGATCAGGTCGGCGCGCCCACCTGGAGCCGCGCGCTCGCCGAGGCCACCAGCGACATCCTGAAGCGCTTGAGCTACGGCCAACCGGGCTTTCGCGATGCATGCGCCGAGCAACGCGGCATATACAACTTGAGCGCGGCCGGACAAACGTCGTGGCATGGATTTGCCGCGGCGATACTCGCACACACCGCGAGCGCGCGGCCCGGCCAGTCCGCTTGCGCGCTCGAGCGGGTGCCCGTGCTCAAGCCCATCCCGACCGAGCAATACCCGCTGCCTGCGCGCAGGCCGCGCTATTCGGTGCTCGCCAATGCCAAGCTGCAACGCGCTTTCGGTCTGGCACTGCCCAACTGGAAAACCAGTTTGGCCGAATGCATGAGCAGCGGGTAGTAGGAGGCCCGCCCCCGGGCCGATCAGTTGTGGGAGCGAGCTTGCTCGCGATCATCCTGCGATAAGCGCTCGGAGTTTCCCTCGAACCTCATCCAAGGTTTCCGCCCTCACTGAAGCTTTTCGCTTGGGCCGCCGCGCCCGCCAGTCAAGGCTTTTTACCTGATCGGAGAGGATAGCGCTCGGGGGATTCCTGCTGATAACGACCTCGAATGGATAACCTTTGATCTGCGTAGTCATCGGACAGCAGATCATCATTCCCGTCTTGCCGTTATAGCTCGCCGGGCTGAGAACCAGGGCTGGACGATGCCCAGCCTGTTCGTGCCCGGCTTGCGGCGAGAATTCCAGCCACACTACGTCACCCGCCTCCGGAACATAGGAGCGGGCCATTACCAGACCTCACGGCCCACAGCCGGCCCCGTGTCGACTGAGTGATGCAGATTCGCGGAGGTGATTCCATCCAGGAGATCTTCAAGCGAAAAAATTCCGGGCCGCTCGGGTTCGATCACAATGCGGCCGTTCTCTTCCTTTACATCGACCGGCTGGTCCAGATTCAGATGCGCAGCTTGCATAACTGAAGCCGGGATGCGGACCGCCGCGCTATTCCCCCACTTCCTGACCAGGACTTTCATGCGAATACTCCTCGTGTTTGCAACGTTGGTCTGCAACGCAGTCAAAAGCGAAGGTTAGCCTGGACGACCGCATGTGTCAACATTGTTGATACATAACAATTACAAAGTTCGGATACCGCAAACTTTGTGTATTTCGTCAAACGATCAGCATTCCAGTTGTTGTCGTCAGTCAGCCAGAAAACGGTTTCTTAAAACAAACCTATCGCAGAATCCATCGCTTCACGCCTTGTCTTAAACAAATTTCTCAGAACCGAACCGATGGCGGTTTGTAATGGGAAATTATTCTTGCTAACCTGAATGTATACGAGTTCTGGCCATAAACTTGTAACAAGGCGCCGATGCCGCTTGACATGCCTTTGGCTAGCGTGCATTTCATCTGGGCTCTCGGCGCGATCAGCCAGCTCAAGCGCATCCCTTTTGCCGCCGAACTCGTAGCGCAGCAATTCCCTCCGCCGCATAGCTTCGCAACCTTGCTCCAGGCAGCAGTGGCGCTGGGTTTCAAGGCGCAGCGGCAGGCGAGCGCCGCGAACGAAATCCAGCGCGTTCCACTGCCTTGTCTCGCGCTGCTCAGGTCGTCCGTCCCGGACGGGGAAAGCCGTGGCGTAACCGGAACGCAGGCGGGCCAAAACCAACGCGACAATAAGTCTCCGCATGCTTTGGCGATGGTCGTCGAGGCCGATGCCGAGCGCATCATGATGTTCGAGCCCGGCGCCGCATCCGGCGCTACGTTAAGCACAAAGGATTTCAACCTGCGTTATGCGGGCGAGCTGATACTGTTTGCGCAGCAGCCCAAGCCGCCCTCCGACGCGGACGCCGTCGCCGGGAGGCAGGAAGCCTTCGGCTTTTCCTGGTTCATCCCCGAGTTGCTCAAGCACAAGAACATCTGGCGCGATGTCCTGCTGGCGTCCCTTGCGATCCAACTCATTGCACTGGCCACGCCGCTGTTCACGCAAATCGTAATCGATAAAGTGATTGTGCATCAGACCTTGAATACCTTGACCGTAATCGGCATCGCGCTCGTGCTGTTTCTGGTCTTCAACGCCGGCATGAGCTGGGTGCGGCAGTACCTGGTGCTGCATACGGGCACCCGCGTCGATGCGGTGCTCGGCACCCAGGTGTTCGATCATCTGCTCAAACTGCCGCCGCGCTATTACGACTACCGGCCCACCGGCGTGGTGGTGGCGCGCCTGCACGGCGTCGAGACCATACGCGAGTTCGTCTCCGGCGCGGCCGTGACGCTGTTCCTCGACCTGCCGTTCCTGCTGATATTTCTGGCGGTGATGTTCTATTACAGCTGGTTCCTGTCGCTGATCACGCTCGCGATCCTCGCCGCCATCATGCTGCTGAGTGTCGCCGTGGTACCCCTCATCCGCAAGCGGGTGAACGAGCAGTTCCTGCTCGGCGCGCGCAACCAGGCCTTCGTCACCGAGTACATCGCCGGCATGGAAACGGTGAAGTCGCTGCAAATGGAGCCGCAGCTCAAGGCGCGCTATGGCGAATACCTGTCGAGCTATCTCCGCGCCGGTTTCAACACGCGCCAGCTCTCCAACACCTACAACGCCGCGGCCAATGCCCTGGAGCAACTCCTTACGCTGCTGATCCTGATCACCGGCGCCTGGATCGTGATGAAAAACGAAGGCTTCACCATCGGCATGCTGGTGGCGTTCCAGATGTTCGCCGGACGCATGTCGCAGCCGGTGCTGCGGTTGGTAGGTCTGTGGCAGGAATTCCAGCAGTCAGCCATAGCCGTCAAGCGCCTGGGCGACATCATGAATGCCCCCGTCGAACCCTACTCCATCGTTCCGGCGCGCGACACCGGCGGTCAGGGAGCGATAGAGATCGGCGACTTGAGCTTCCGCTACGCCGACAACCTGCCTTACCTGTACCGGCACCTCGGCCTGGTGCTGCGACCTGGCGCCTGCGTCGGGCTCATGGGCCCCTCGGGCAGCGGCAAGAGCACGCTCGCGAAACTGCTGCAGGGCTTTTATCTGCCGAGCGAGGGCCAGATCAAGATCGACGGCCGCGACATCCGGCATCTATCGGCCAACGAGCTGCGCAGCTATTTCGGCGTGGTGCCGCAGGAGACCGTTCTCTTCTCCGGCACAATTTACGACAACCTCATCATCGCCAATCCGAATGCCACGTTCGAGCAGATGATCCAGGCCTGCAAGTGGGCGGAAATTCACGACACCATCGACCGCCTCCCCGAAGGCTATCAGACCCGGATCGGCGAGCACGGTGCCGGCTTGTCGGGCGGTCAGAAACAGCGCCTCGCCATCGCGCGGGCTCTGCTCAAGCGGCCGAAGATCCTCATCTTCGACGAAGCGGCCAGCAACCTTGACCGCCCCACCGCAGAACTATTCGCGCGCACCATCAATCAGCTCAAGGGGAAGGTGACGATGCTTTACATCACGCACCAGCTACCTAAGGAATCACTGATCAAGTATCCGCATGGGCGGCACCCGTGCGTGATTTCGTTGAGTTTGTGAAGCGAATGGAATTTTCATCGAATATGAAGGCGGTTTTGGCCGGGAATGCGGGGGATTTTCCCGCATTTTGCTTACGCTGGACGCACCTATCCTGTGAGCGGTCTTCCCCATTTGCTCAGATTGAGCATCGCCAGCATGGCGAACGCGCGGTTGGCGTT
>Ga0080064_1000860_pt1 | contig 71832 bp, 44 predicted proteins | sample Subgrocontami54m_FD_69260 | JGI IMG/M metagenome (GOLD analysis project Ga0080064, IMG submission 69260) | Subsurface groundwater microbial communities from S. Glens Falls, New York, USA - GMW46 contaminated, 5.4 m (SPADES assembly) (version 2) ...
GCGGGACCTCGCCGGCGAATGCCAACTCGCGGGGTGGGGGCACCCCGCCTACAACTGCACGGATTAATGACGTTCTGCATAACTGGGATCCGGCCCGATGAGGTACGCGACGATGTCGCCGGGATCATCGCGCGGGAGGCTCCTCGAAGATGGCCGGCATGATCGAGATCGCCTCCGTGCCCTCCTTGTCGAACGACGTGCCGAAGTGCGCGCGAACGACGTGCCCTTCATCGCCGGCCTCGCGCCCGGGCAAAAAAAAAGCGAAGTGCCGAAGCACTTCGCGAGGATTGGCCAAACGGCTGGCCGATTAGTACCGGCGGTTTCCGCCGCCGCCGCCACCGCCGCCACCGCCACCGCCGCCACCAAAGTTGCGGCCGGCGCCCATCGATTCCTTGGGCTTGGCTTCGTTGACCGTGAGCTGGCGACCATCGAGGTCGGTGCCGTTCATTTTCTCGGCCGCGAGCTTGCTCTCGGCGTCGGTGCTGAACGTGACGAACGCGAAGCCGCGCGGGCGGCCCGTTTCACGGTCGTTGGCGATGTAAACATCGGTCACGGTGCCGAACGCCGCGAAGGCCGTCCGAAGCTGGGCCTCGGTCGTGTTGAAGGACATGTTTCCAACATAGAGTTTGGAATTCATTGTGATGATTTTCGTATGCTTCGTCTGCTGCCAGCGCGTTCCCGGGAATCGGGTTTCGAATCATCACTGAACCAAAAGCTCACTTGAGGACCCACCAGTCACTGCGTCTAACGCTATTACGAGCCTCCACCCTCGCGCCTTCCACCGGGAACGCAAGGACCATTCCTTGTTTTCCGAAAAAACCGTGAGCCACCGGCTGCGGCGGCTCGTGTCCGCCGCAGCGCGATGGCTCACTTTGCGCCGGGCCTAACGGCTCTTTTTGACCCGTTTCGCCTGCCGCTTTTCCTTCGCGGTCTTCAGCGGGGCTTTCCTGGACAGCTTCTTCGAGTCGCGTGATTTGGACATGGGATTCCTTTGCTCGTTGTAATTAGCGAGACGGACGGAGTGCCCGGCTCGACGTCTTGCCATCGGCCCAAGGATGCATGCGCGTTCGCGCGAGCCGCCGTGTCCGATCGGGACGTTTTGCGATTATGGCGCGCCGGACCCGCGACGGCGATCTATTTCGCTCAGCCCAAACGCGGATGAGCGGATGGTGGCTCATTTCCGCCCAACGCACCGCGCCGCACGCGGTTCGCGGCGGACCGCGGCTTTCCCGCGATGACCATCGACATTGCGCGCGAATCGGCGAAGCTGGGGCCGTTCGATGACAATTCACTGGAGTCTGTTCGTGCCGGGCGTGTTGCTGCTGCTGTTTCCGGCGGACCGGCTCCTGTCGGCGCGGGTGGAGTTGCGGAGCTTCGACTGCTTTCAGGGCCTGGGGAACAGCCCGCGTTATCGGCCGTGGTGGTGGGTCCCGGCGCTCTGGCTGGATCCGCTCCGCGGTTTTCTCGGCACGCTCTTGCTGAGGCACGCCATGGAGATGACGAGCGTGACGTGGACGCTTACGCCAAAACTGGCCTACGCGCTGGCGGTGGGCATCGTCGCGCTGGGCGTGCTCTGCCAGACTTTCACGCGGCGCGGCGACAAAGGCGTGCTCCTGGCCCCGATCGGTTATGTCGGCGGCGTGGTCGCGGCCCTCATGCCGTGGTCCGTCGCCCTGCTCGGGCTCATCACCGCCGGGCTTGGACTATTCGCCTTCCGGCAATTCCACGTGTTTTTCCTCTTCGGTCTGGCCGCCGTCGCGGTGCTCGGTTTCGTCCTCGGCGCAAGGGAGATGTGGATCGGCCCGGCCGTCGGCGCCTTCGCGTTGCCCATCGTGGCCGGACTCGTCACCAGCAGCACCCTGGAACTTCCGACCCGCGACGGTTCCGGCGCCCCGCTGCCGGCGACGCCGCTGCCGACGACTCCGCAAAGCTGATACACCGCCCGGCCGCCGGTCGGTGTGAACCCGCCCAGACATGCAAAAATACCACGAACATCTCACTCACGCCCGCGCGCTGCACGCCGACATCCTGGCGGCGCCGAGCGTTTGGCTGCCACGGCGCGAAATCCTGCTGGAATGGCTGGAAAAATTCCTGGTCCGCGCCGACCGCCCGAAATACGAGCTGGGCGACACCGAGGCGGATGACCTGACCGCGCTGGATCAATTCCTGCGCAAAAAGAAGGTACCGGTTGCGGCTTAACCGCGGGCGGGCCCCGCGGCCGTTTTGATTCGCTCCCCGGTGATTTCGCCCGTACGCTGGCCTTTCACCGCAGCCCGCAGCCCGCAACCCTCGATCTATTCCGACATGGCCAGACCTTATCGCCGCAGGGCAGTTTCCCGAGTCAGTCGCGCGTACAGCCGCGACCCGCTGGAGCGAATCGCATCGATCGGTGGCGTCAACTCGGACTACACCTCGTGGCAGCTTACTCAGGCCGCCGCGATCACCCTGATCGAGAACGGCACCGATGAGTTCTACTTCCAGGCCGGCGACCAGACCGTGCGGTTGGTGGTGGTGACGCGCGGCGGCGAAAAATATCTCCAGAGCGAGCGCGAGAAGACGCATCCGGACGATTTGCTGAATGTTGCCGTCCGCGGCGTGTCCCGGGTTTCGTAGGCGTGGCCGCACCGCCCGGTGTGCCCAGCAGTCGCTTCCTGCCGTTTGCGCCCCGGCTCAGCGAACGCGCGCCATCAGTTGGGCGATGGTGAGTGCGCCCTCGCCAGAGCGCGCGCTGAATTCGATCCGCAGGTAATTGACGCCGAACTGCGCCGCGCGCTGCGCCACGATGCGTCGCCCCGGTTGGTCGTCGAGTTCCAGCCCGACTTCGCCGCCGCGCACGGCGTCCGCCCAGCGCAGTCTCAGCCGGTGGCTCCGCACGGGCGCGAGGTCGAGGCCACCGAGCGGCACATTGAACACCGCATGGTCGGCGGCGCCACGATCGTCGATCCGGTTGAAGTGATCGTTCAGGCACAGCCGCACCTCGCCGGCACCCGCCGGCACCTGGAGCGCGAACGAGATCTCGCCCGCGTCGGCCATTGGAAAATTCCAGAGCGCGCCACCCGGGCCGGAAGCCTTCAGCGGGATTGCGACGGCCGGTGATCCATCGGCCGTGACGTCGACGCGCAGGCCGTCGGCGCCGTACTGCGTCCAACCCACCGGGCCGCGGGCGAGATCGTCGTTCACCGTCGTCTCCTCGAGCCAGTGCGGATCGAACATCACGATCGCGCGCTTGCCCTCCCCCTGCCCGCCCGTGACCACGACCTTGCCCTCGCGCGACTCGGCGGCCGAGGGATAGCCGCTGCCGCGATCGCCGCGCGTGGCGCGGTTGGTCTCATGCAGCACCTCGCGGAACCCCCGCCAGGTGCGGCCCTCGTCCGCGCTGATCGCCGCCTGCAACACTTCCCGGCCGCCCATCGCGTACGAGCGCGGATCGCTCCAGAACTGGCAGGCGTTGGTGAAGAGCACGATTTTGCCGTTGCGCAGCCGCAGCAGCTCCGCCGGCGAATCAGACGAGATGAAAGGCGACCGCACCAGCGGCGCCCAGCGCGCGCCGTCGGCTGAAAACGACTGCCACAGCCGGCCGCCGCGATCGCGCACGAGCATCCAGGCGCGGCCATCGCGCAGTCCGAGCATGACCGGCTCGATCGCGCCATAACGCGTGACATTCTGGTCGGGCAGCACGAGCGAAAGCCGATCGACCGACTCGCGCCAGGTGGCGCCGTGGTCGTCGGAGTAATAAACAAACACGTCGTTCCATCCGGAATCGGGCCCCACCCTCGGGGCGACCTGCCGCTCCGGCACGGCGCGGCCGACCGCGAGCACCAGTCGCCGGCTTCCCGCCAGCTGCGTGAACCCGCGAATCGATCCGACGTAACCCGGCACAACCAGTTGCGGCGCCGACCAGTGCGCGGCACCGGCCGGCTTCCGCACGTGGTAGACCTGATAGAGCCGGCCGCGATAGCCGCCCTCACCGGCGCCTTGGAGGTGGAAGACCGCCTGCAGGCTGCCATCCGCCGCCTCGAGCACCCGCACGGCATAGTAGGCCCGACCGGGCAGCGCGAAAGCCTTCGCGGGCTCGCTCCACGCCAGTCCACCGTCGCGCGAGCGAATCACGCTCACCGCCTCGTGCTCGGGCAGGGCAATCGAATAAACCTCGAGCGTGCCATCGCGCCGCGCCAGCGCGCAGCTCTCGTTGTTTGGCGACGGGGCGACTATCACCGGCGCGTGCACCGCGCCCGCCTGCACCGGCGGCGTCCGCAGCTGCATCCCGAATGGATTGCCAAACGGTCCCGGCGGCGACGCCGCACCGGCGGCCGGCCGCGCCAGGGTGGCGATACCCACCGCCGTCGCCAGCCCAATGGCCACCCCGCGAAGCAACCCATTCGGTGTATCCATCGCGGAACGTCGTCAGCCCCCCTCGCCCGAGGTTCCTTGCCGGCGAGCCGGGCCCCGACGCGGCAGCACGAGGTACAACAGCCCGGCACATACGACGACGCTGGCGGCACCGAATTGGAACACGTGGCTCACGTTGACGTGAGCGTCGCGCAGCGCTCCACCCGCATAGATCGTGATTCCGCCCACGACGCAGGAACAGAGGTTGAGCACACCGTACCCGGTCGCCCGATACCGCCGGTCCGCCACCAGCGTGAGGATCGGCATCATGTTGGCGTCGGCAAATGCCTTGGTCAGCCCGAACAGCATCAGGCCCGCCAGCGCGATCCCCAGCGTGTTCGTGCTCGCCGCGAGGAGGATGGCCGGCGCCGCCACGCACAGGCCGATCAGCGGCACAAGCATCGGCGCCTGCGGCCGCGACCGGCTCCAGCGATCCGCCCACCAGCCGCCGAAAATCACGCCCGCGAGCGACGCGCCCTGGTAGTAGCCGGTTGCCGACAGGCCGGCGACGCCCTGCGAAAGTCGAAACTGCTCGTTGAGGTACGTGGGCATCCAGCCGACGACCGCCCACACGCTGAGCCCGAGCAGTCCCCAGTACCCGAGCGCCAGTGCGAACTCGCGCCGGCCCATCAGGCTCCGCAACGCGTCGCCGAGCCGCACGGCATCGGCCGGCGCGCGCGACTCGACCGGCGTGACGCGGCAATCGCGCAGGTACAGTGCCGTGAGGATGGCCAGCACGAAACCGAACTGCCCGAACCACACGAAAGCCTGCGCCCACCCGTGGCGTTCGGCAATCCAGCCGCCGAGCCCGCCCAGACCGGCGCCGACCATCACGCCGCTGAGATGTGTGCCGTTGGCGAGCGATCGGGTTTTCTCGGGGTGAAAATCCGCGATCAGCGCGAGCGCGGCGGGAATGTAACAAGCCTCGCTGATGCCCATCAACGCCCGCGTCGCGAGCAACTCACCGTAGGTCGTCGCATGCGCGGTCAGCCACGTGATCACCGACCAGGCCACCAGGCTGACGAGGATCACCTGGCTGCGCTTGAAGCGATCCGCCAGAAAGCCGGCGAACGGGCTCAGCACCGCGTACACGAACAAGAACATCGTCGTGAGCAGTCCGAACTGCGCATCGGTCATCGGAATCGCATCCACGATCGACTGCCGCATCGTGGTGATCATCACCCGATCGAGATAGTTGAGGCAGCCGACGAACCAGAGCAGCGCGACGGTCAGCCACGCCCGCCAGGGAGTCGCCGCCGCGTCGTTCATCGTGCATCTCCGCTCCGCCACGAGTTCACGCTGGTCGTCCGCACGCCGGCCATGATCTCGCCCGAGACAATCCACCAATCGGGTCCGACCGCCACGGTCGGCGCAGTCACCACCGGATCCGGCCAGCGTTCCGGCGCGATGACCCAGGCTTGGCGCGCCACCTCGAAGCAGACGACGTGATCCGGCACGCGCGTGTCGCGCGGCACCTTTCCGACCAGCCGGCCATCGACGCCGCCGAGCACCCAGACGCGCGCGGGCGTGGACGTGACCGGCGCAGGCGACGGCGCCGCCACCGCCGACCAGGGCAGGTCGGGCAAGCGCTCCCATTTGTCGCGAAAATATCGATACGCGTCGTTCAGGTAGGCCGGCTGCGCCTGGCCCGCCGCATCCACCGTCATTTCCAGCCCGCTGATCAGGTAAAACGCGCCGTCGAGCGTCGCCGCGACGGCCTGCGCGCGACTCGGGCCCGGCCACGACGCGAGCGGCTTCCAACCCGCGGCCCGCCCCGCGAGGTCCAGCTGCCAGAAATCCCGGCAACTCGGGCGCACCGTGCCCGGCGCATAGCCGCCGGCGACGAGCACGCGGCCTTCGACGATGGCGGCGACTGAACTTGTCCGCGGAGCGGGCAGCGGCGGGCCACGCTGGACGTCGACCGTCCGGCCGTTCCATCGCAGCCAGAGCGTGTCGCCGAAAACCGTGTCGGCATTTTCGCCGCCGGCGACGAGCACGCCGTCCGGCGTGGAAACCGCCGCGGCGTACGCGCGCCGCTCCGGCAGCCGCCCGGCGGGGCGCCAGGCGGATTCGCCCGGCGCGAGCACGAAGATTTCATCGTAGTAGATCTTCCGGCCGCCGTCCCACGGCATCCGGTCCGGGAAGTTCGCGCCGCCTGCCGCGATCACCACGCCGGCCTGTGTGCCGGCAATCAGGCCGGCCATGCCGGGAGCCACCGGGTAGGCTGGTCGGCGCGTCCATTCGCCGGCGGCGAGCAAAGGGGCGACAGCGAGGCTGCAGGGGGCGAGGAGGCGAAGCATCGGAACGCGCCGCAATGCTGTGACGGTGCTTCGCGCGCACGCAATCTCCGCGAACTGGTCACATCATATCCCAGCCAGTGGGCGATTGCCGCGCCCGCGGCCGCGTAGCGCGGTCAATGCGCCAAAGGCGCACAAGCCTGACCGCGTCTCCACCGACCCGAACTACGCCCCGAAATGCGCGGTTCGATTGACCGCTTGCCCCACGGCCATCCGTGCGGCCGGCTACGGCAGCTTCTCGTCCGGGCTCGTGGCGCGCACGAAACGATCCAGCGTGGTGCCGGGCGGGTTCCAGCCGGCGAGCCGCCGCACGTCGAAATCCACCGCTTGTTCATCGGCCGCCGCCACGCTCGCCGGGCTCGCCGCGCGAAATTCCCACCAGCACTGGCCGCGGTGATTGTGCTCGTGATCGATCACGAATCCCGCGTCGCGCATGATTGGGCCGGTCCAGCCGATGCAGTGATCGCAATAATCGGGATGCTGCTGCAGCCCGTTCCGCAACAGGAAGCCTTTCGAGGGGCACTCGTGGATATCGATGCGAAAGGAGTCGGGCGCGCGACTGATCCGGAACCCGAGATCGGGCGACTCCTCCGTCAGCGTGTGCTGCCAGTAGCTCGCCATGCCGGCAAAGCCGTCGCGCCGGATCAGCTCGCGCGCGTGCCGCTGGCTGTCGCCGGCGATTGCTTCCGTCCAGTACTCGCGCAGCAGCGCCGGCCCACCGGCGCGCTCCAGCCAGGCGAACGTCCACTCGTAATGGCCGCAGAAATCGTAGCACCCCATCATGGGCGGGTCTCCCGAATCGCGCGCAGATCCTGCGGCGGCAGACCAGCGTCCGCGCGGGCAAAGGTGTGACAGCACGTGCCGTCGCCGCCGCTGAGCCTCATCGCCAGCCCGGCGGCTGCCGCGCGCGCCGTGCCGAGAAAGTAACAGTGCTGGCAATACTGCGGCACGATGTCGCGACCGGCCGCGCGCAGGTGCCTGAGCGCCGGACACTGGTGCACCCGCACCTCGACGCGGTCGGGCTGCTCGATCACGTCGACCACGGCGCCCGGCTCGGCCGCGAAGAATTCGCGCCAGTAGCGCGCCACCGCCCGGAGCCCACCCGCCCGCCATTGCTGGTTCACCGGCGCGAAATAATCCCGGCCCAGCTCCGCGAGATAAAACCGCCAGCCTGCGACCCCAAACCGCTTCAGGATGAACCGGAAGGTCGCGTTCGTCGCGAAGTAGAAATCGGCCGACCCTTGCGGCTTGGTGTCGCGGAAAGGCAGGGCGGAAGCAGCGGGCATGCTCATGTCGGAGCCAGGGCGGCGCCGACACGGTGCGGCGCGGCGGCCTCGCCCGCAATCGCGTAGCGCTCGATGAATTCCCGGCATTCCGCCGTCAACGGGTAACCGAGAAAATTCGCCGAGCTCGCGAACACTCCCCGGCACACGAGGTAATGTTTCAAGCCCGTGAGCCAGCAGGCAATCGCCTTGCCCCCATAAATCCCATAGAGCGCTTCCTTCATTTCCGCCTCGACTGACGCCGCGTCGGCGATCTGGCCGGCGGCCCACAACGCCGCGATCCGCCGCAACTGCGGCATCACGGCCACCGCTCCGCCGAACATGCAACCGTCATACCCAGCGATGAGGTACTCGAGGCAGCGGAACTCGTCGCCGTTGAGCAGCCGCAGGGCTGGCTTCGCCGCGCGCGCCGCCAGCGCGAGCGCGCGTCGCTCCGGTGCGCCCGAGCTGTCCTTCACGAGCACGACCTGCGGCACGAGGTAGACTTCCTTCAGCCGGTCGTCCGGAATCATCACCGGCCGCAGCTTGCCCAGATCGTAGATGCCGACTGGCAGCGGCGAACGGCTCGCGGCCTCCACGAAGAATCCGGTCACCCGATCGGCGGTCGCATTCAGCATCGTCGCCGGCGGCGCGATGATCGCGATGTCCACGCCGGCCGCGGCCGCGACCGCCATGTTATCGAGCACCCGCGGCACCGAGTTGTCCGAGACCTGCGCGGCGATTTTCAGCCGGCCGCCGGCGCAGCGGACCGCCGCCTCCATCAACCGCCGCCGCTCGCGGTCGGGCAGCCAGGGCCCCTCGCCACAGGTGCCGCCGACGAACAGTCCCTCGACCCCGTCGCGCACGGAGGCCTCGATCAATCGGGCAACCGAGGCTTCGTCGACCGTGAGGGCCGGCGTCAGCGGCGTCGGCACGGCGGACCAAAGGGCAACGGGCAGGGCAGGCTTCATACCCCGCCCAGTGCAGATCGGCATCGCGGCGGACACGAGGATGGATTACTGGTAAACAAACATGAGCAGCGTGTCCGGATTTTTCGACTTGCCGCTCCGGCATTCGCTTTCGGCCCAGTCCGCGGCCGCCGCCCGAGCGCAGCCTGATTTTCCCGCAGCATGTTCCGGGTGGCACGGTGAAACCGCTGAGGGCCGACGGAGGCTGAACCGCCAAGGCATTCAACCGCGGAGCACGCGGAAGACGCGGATCGTCGGAATCTCTCCTCTCATCATCCGCGTAATCGGCGTACGACGCGGTCAAGAAATCGGCCGGATCCATATCGTCGCACACGCCCTGAATCGCGATCAGCACACCGCAGCTCGGTCGGCGGTGAACGAACCGGCAAGGCATTCAACCGCGGAGTACGCGGAAGACGCGGAATGCCGATATCCCTCCTGCCATCATCCGCGTACTCGGCGTACTCCGCGGTTAAGAAATCGGCCAGGTCCATATCGTCGAGGACGCCCCAAATCGCCATTACCACACTGCAGCTCGGTCGGCGAACCGCCAAGGCATTCAACCGCGGAGCACGCGGAAGACGCGGATCGTCGGAATCTCTCCTCTCATCATCCGCGTACTCGGCGTATTCCGCGGTCAAAAATTCGGCCGGATCCATATCGTCGCACACGCCCTGAATCGCGATCAGCACACTGCAGCTCGGTCGGCGGTGAACGAACCGCCAAGGCATTCAACCGCGGAGCACGCGGAAGACGCGGATCGTCGGAATCTCTCCTGTCATCATCCGCGTACTCGGCGTACTCCGCGGTCAAAACAATCCGCGGTTCGAGTTTCTACGCCGGCATGCACGCGGCGTGCAGCACCTCGATCGGATGCAGCGCCACGCGGCCGGTGCCATCCTTGATTTGGTGCCGGCAGCTCGTGCCCGGCGCCACGATGAGCACGTCATCCGGCGCGGCGCGCACGGCGGGGAAAAGCACGAGCTCGCCGATTTGCTGCGACACGGCGAAGTGCTCGGCCTCGTAGCCGAACGAACCCGCCATCCCGCAGCAGCCTGACGGAATCAGCTGCACCTGGTGACCCTCCGGCAGTTCGAGCATCTTCACCGTCGGCGTGAGCGAGGCCAGCGCCTTCTGGTGACAGTGACCGTGCAGCTTGATGCGTTGCGCCCGCGCGCGAAAAGCCTCACGCCGGATCCGTCCGGCCTCCACCTCGCGCACGATGAACTCGTCGAACAGCAACGCCTGTCGCGCCAGCCGCCGGGCGCGCGCGCGCCAGGGAACCGGCACGAGGTCGGGATACTCGTCGCGAAAACCGAGCAGCGCCGACGGTTCGATGCCGATCAGCGGCGCCTCGGCCGTCACGACGTCCGCGAGCAGTTCGACATTGCGCGTCGCGAGCCGCTGCGCCGCGCGCACGAAACCCTTCGACAGGTGCGCGCGGCCGCTCTCGACCTGCGGCGGCAGCAGCACGCGGTAGCCCAGCCGGTTCAGCAGCTCGATCGCCTGGATGCCGATCGGCGTGTCGTTGTAATTGGTGAACTCGTCGCAGAAGAGGTGAACCGCGCCGTTCGGATAATCAAAGGCCGCCGGGTTGGCGTGTCGCCGGTGCCACGCCGCCACCGTCGTGCCGTGCAACCGCGGCAGGCTGCGCGCCGGCGCAAAGCGCACGATCCGCTTCAGCCACCGGGAGAGCCCCGGCGCGCCGGTCACGGCGTTGTACAGGCCCGGCCAATACGCGGCGAGCCGCATCGAACGCGCAAAGTTCGCCACGAGCCGCGAACGCAGCGGCACGCCGTGCGCGTCGTGATAATGCTGCTGCCACTCCGCCTTCAGTCGCGCGACGTCGACGCTCGACGGGCACTCGGCCTTGCAGCCCTTGCACGAGAGGCAGAGGTCCATCACGGCCGCGATTTCTTCGCGCGCCCACGGGTTGCCGCCGGCCGGCGTGCGCGTCAGCACCTGGCGCAGCAGGTTGGCCCGGCCGCGGGTGGAGTCGCGCTCGTTGCGCGTCGCCATGTAGCTCGGGCACATCGTGCCGCCGGTCAGGTGCGACTTGCGGCACTCGCCCACCCCGGTGCAGCGCTCGGTCGCGCGCACCACGCCCTGCGTCGCGTCGAAATTGAAGATGGTCGCCGGCTCGGGCACCGCGTGCCCGGGTGTCTCGCGCAACGAGGAATCCATCGGCGGCGTGTCGATGATCTTGCCCGGGTTGAGGATGCCGGCCGGATCGAACAGCGCCTTCACCCGCCGCATCAGCGCATAGCACTCCGGCCCGACCATGAACGGGATGAACTCGCCCCGCAGCCGCCCGTCGCCGTGTTCGCCCGAAAGCGAACCGCGGTATTTCTTCACGAGCGCCGCCACGTCGGTCGCAATCCCGCGGAACATCCTCAACCCTTCCGGCGTTTTCAGGTTGAAGAGCGGCCGCGTGTGCAGTTCGCCCGCGCCGGCATGCGCATAGTAGATGCAGCTCACGCCGTATTTCGTCCGCATCAAGGCGTCGAACTCGCCGATGTAGGCCGGCAGGTCCTCGACCGCGACCGCCGTGTCCTCCACCACTTCGCGCGGTCGTGCGTCGCCGACGACGTTGTTCACGAGTCCCTGCCCCGCGCGCCGCAAATCCCACACCCGATCGCAATCGGCGCCCCACACCAGGGGAAACGCATAACCGAGCCCGGCGGCGCGCAGCTCCGACTCGAGCGTGCGCAGCGTCGTCTCGATCGCCGCGCGCTCGGCCAGGCGGAACTCCACCACGAGCACCGCGCCGGGATCGCCCACGACAAAAAAACGGTTCTTCGCCTGCTCGAGGTTCGCCTTCGTGCACTCGAGGATGTGCCGGTCGATCAGCTCGCAGCCGAATGGCCGGTGCCGCATCGCGATGATCGTCGCCTGCAGCGCTTCCGGCAGCGTCGCGAAATGCGCGCAGAGCAGCGCGCCGGGCGGCGGCAGCGGCTCGCAGTTCAGCTCGAACTCGACGCCAAAGAACAGCGTGCCCTCGGAACCCGCAATCAACCGGCAGAGGTTGAAGGGCCGCGGCGAGTTCGGTTCGAACACGGCGCATTCGAGCAGCTGGTCCAGCGCATACCCCGTGTTCCGGCGCGTGACCGTCGGCTTCGGAAAATTCTCCCCGATCACCTGCCGGTTGCGCCCGTCGCCAAGCAGGTCGCGCACCGCGCGATAAATCCCGGTTTCGAGCGACGCCGGTCCCGCGCACTTCGCGGCGAATTGCTCCGCCGTCAACGGGCCGAACGTCACCGGCGATCCGTCGCTGAGAAAGCCGCGCGCCGACACCAGGTGATCGCGCGTGCTGCCGTAGACGATCGAGTTGGCCCCGCATGAGTTGTTGCCGACCATCCCGCCGATCATCGCGCGGTTCGCCGTCGCGGTTTCAGGCGGAAAGAACAGGCCGTGCGGTTTCAGCGCGAGGTTGAGCTCGTTGCGCACCACGCCGGGCTGGACTCGCACGCGCCGCGCCGTGGCGTCGATCTGCACGACTTGGTTCAGGTGCCGGCCGACGTCGACCACGAGCCCGGTGCCGACCACCTGACCGGCGAGCGAGGTGCCCGCCGTGCGCGGAATCAGCCCGACGCCGTGCCGCCGCGCGAACGCGATCAGGATGCCGATATCGATTTCCGAACGCGGCAGCGCGACCGCCAGCGGGTGCTCCTGGTATTCCGAGGCATCGGTCGCGTAGAGCGACCGCATCATCTCGTCAAAACGCAGCTCGCCCTGGAGCCGACCCGCGAGTTCGCGCAGGTCTTCGATCGAACATCCGTTCATTTGGCGATTCACACCGCAGCTTCGCGGTAACGCGCAACATTGCGCAAGTCCGGCTCGAACACCCGGCCGGCCGAAACCATCGCGTCCGCCGCCTCGGCCACGTCGCGATGCCAGCCGGCCGCGACGCTTGCGAGCACCGCCGCGCCCAGGCACGCGCGCTCCGGGGATTGCGGCGCGACGACGGGCACTCCGCACAGGTCCGCCTTGATCTGCAACCACAGCGGGCTGCGCGCGCCGCCGCCCGTCGCGATGATCCGCGAAACGCTGGCTCCGCCCGTCACCTCGCCGATCAGCCGGCGGTGGGTCGCCGCGATCTTTTCCAACAAGAATCGCACGGCGGCGCCGCGATCCGCCGTCCCGAGATTCGCGGGCGGCGCGCCGGCCGCCGGCGCCGCGGCCGCGAGCGCGAGCAGCTGCTCCAGGGTCTGGCCGCCGCCGAATTGACGCTGGTAATCCTCGAGCTGCCCCGCCCCCGCGGGATCGAACGCCAACCGGTAGAAACGACCGGCGGTGAAATCCGGTCCGTGAAAACACCCGGGCCGCGGCGACGGCGCCGGCACGAGCGTCATCGCCGCAAGCACCGTACCGGTGGAAATGCTCACGTCGCCCAGCCGGCCGAGCCCCGAGCCCAACGCCGCCACGTGATGATCGAGTCCGCCCACCGCCAGCGGTAGTCCCGCCGGCAGCCCGAACCGCTCCGCCGCGTGCGTCCCCGTCCGGCCGACCATCGTTCCCGGTGGAACCGGCGCGGCGAGCTGGGCGGGTTGCAGCCGCGCCGCTTCGAGCGCGGCCGGCCACCACCCTCCGCGCTCGAGATCATACAACCCGAGGAATGACGCCGCGCTCGCGTCGATCTTTCGTTCGCCGGTGAGCGCGAACGTGAAGTAATCCGGCAGCGTCGCCACGTGCCGCACTCGCGCCCAGAGCTCCGGCGCGCGGTCCTGATACCAGCCGCACTTCGCGACGGCGAATCCGCCGGACCAGCCGCTAAAGCCGACCTTGGGCGCGAACTCCGGCCGGCGCGAGAAGCGCTCGAGTTCCGGCGCGATCGGTTCGGCGCGGGCGTCGGTCCACAACACGAGCGGCGTCAGCGGCGCATCGGTGGCATCGAGCAGCACGAAGCTGTTGGCCTGCGACGAATACGCGAGCGCCGCGATGTCGGCGGGATTCGCGCGCGCGTCGCTCAGGGCGGAGCCCAGCGCGGTGCGGAGCAGGGCCCAGAACCGCGGCACGGGCAGCTCGGCGCGGCCTGCCGTCCCCTCGGCCTGGACCGCCACGCGGCCGAGCCCCTGCAGCCGGCCGGCGGCGTCGAACAGCCCGACCTTGAAATACGATGTGCCGAAATCGATCCCGAGCAGCAGGCGCATGGTTGAGAGTTGAATCAGACAAACGCTTTTCGAAGGTAGCCACGAGCGCCCGCGAGTGGACCGCCGCGAGTTCGACTCGCTTGGCGCTCGTCGCTACTGGGAAGTGAATTCCATGACAATTGTGGGAGCCCCCACGAAGAGCTATCGGGAAATGGCGGTGCCGGATTGTCACCTTACGTCGCGCCCGAGCAACGCCAGCGTCGCCTCGACGAAGCGCGCGCCGTTCGCCGGCGCGAACACCGCATTGGTCGATTCGTACACGCCGCGCCGCACCGCCTCGTCCGTCACGATGTACCCCTGCAGTTCGCCGTTCGTCATGGTGATCACGAATGTGCCGGGCGCGCGCCGCCGGACTTCGAGCGCATATTCCACGAAAAACTCGCCCGGCCAGCCGACAAACGTCCACGGCCCCATCGTCACGGCCTGGATTTCCGCGGGCTGACGCGCCGCGATCGCGACCGCCAGCCGGCCGTCGCGCGCCGCCCGCGCGAGCTCGGCCGTCTCCTCCGCGCCGAACACATCGCACTCCGCCGTGCGGACGAGCGGTCGCGCCGCGCCCTCGGCCTGCAATTGGGCGAACCGCGCGCGCCGGGCCGCGACCTGCTGCGCGGCAAGTTCGGGCGGCGGAAAGGTCCGCGGGGTCAGTTCCAGCTTCGTGCAGCGCACGCGCACCGGCACGTCGCGGCGGTAATCGCATCGGGCGAGCGCCGCCGCCACCGCCCGTCCGAGCACCTCGCCGAGGCGTTGCGCTTCGGCAAACGTGTTGGCCCGCGTCACGTGACGCGGACTCTGGTTGCCCGAGGCGCCCTGGTGAAACAGCACCGGGCAGCCGGCGGGCAGCGCGTGTTCGCGCAGGAAACGCCGCGCGAAGTGCGGGAAGTCGGCGCTGACCAGCGTCGAATCCTCGTGCAGGACCGTCGGGTGCATCGCGCACACGAGCAGGCAGCCAATCGGCTCGCCCGTCCCGAGCGTCCGCGCCACCAGCACCGGCACCTCGCGGTCCGCCGGACCGGCGGGATCGTGGCGGTTCGTGCCGATGCCCTCACCGGCGGCGATCGCGAACCCAAGTTCCGCCGGCCGGGCGCTGCGCACCGCCGCTTCCGCCGTGGCCACGAGGCGATCGGTGAAAAAGGCGAGATAGGCGGGATCGGTGCGCGGCACCACGGGATCCGCCGTGTTGCTGACGGGGTCGACCATGACCGGCCCGGAATGCGTGGGCGTGGCCGTCACCAGGATCGCCGCCTCCGGCACGCCGGTGCGTTCGCAAATCCGCCGGCGAATCTCGGCCGCGTGCGACCGGGCCACGAAGATCACATCGTTCGCCATCAGCAGCGCCTCGCCGGCGCCGCTGCGGAAATACATCGCCGCGCACTCGAGCGGATCGTGGACGCCGGTGCTCATCCGCGGCACATGCGGGTAGCCAAACAGGAAGACCGAGGACGGCGGCGTAACGTCGCCGACCGCCGCGCCCACCTCCACGCCCGATTCAGGTTCACGTGATTGATCCATTTTGGGGCGCGAGCCTACCGGGCAGGGCCCGAATCGCCAATGTTATTTTTTGTTCGTTTTTTGTGATCATTGACATTTTCAAACACCCACGGATTCTCGTTTTTCGCGTGAAGCATCTTCCCTCCACGGCGCGGCAGACGAGAATCCGTGAACGGCTTGCGGAGCAGCCGGGCGTGTCCGTCTCCGTCATGGCGCGGGAATTCGGCGTCAGCGGGATGACGGTGCGCCGCGATCTCGCCGCGCTGGAGGACAAGGCGCTGGTGCAGCGCACGCATGGCGGCGCGGTGCTCACCGAGCGGATGATGCTCGAGTTCGATTATCGCGAACGCCGCGAGCGCAACCGCCCGGCCAAGCGCGCCATTGCCGCCGCCGCGCGCCAGCTCGTTCAGCCCGGCCACCGGCTGATCCTCGACAACGGCACGACCACGCTGGAACTCGCGGCGCTGCTCAACGACGGGCGCGACCTCACCGTCATCACGCCGAGCCTCGCCGTCGCCTCGGAACTGCAGCACGCGGCCGGCGTCCAGGTGATTCTGCTCGGCGGCATGCTGTGCAACGGCAGCCCGGACCTCACCGGCCCGGTGACGGAGCACTGCCTCGAGTTGTTCTCCGTCGATCTCGCATTCCAGGGCGCCGATGCGATTGGCGCGGACGGCGCGATCTACAACTCCGACCTGCGGCTGGCGCGCGTGGACCGGCTGATGCGCCGCGTCGCCCGGCGCTGCTGCATTCTCGCCGACGCGACGAAACTCGGCCAGACCGCGCTCGGCCGCTCGGGCTCGCTCGCCGACGTGGATGTCTTCATCACCGACCGGGCCGCGCCCACCGCGCTGTTGAAACGTTTCGCGCGGCTCGGGCCGAAGGTCACCACGGTGGCGCCGCGCCCTCCCCTTTCATGAGCACCTCCACTCTCGAATCGTTTTCCACGCTCGACTGGGCGCGCGTCGATCTGACGCGCGTGCCGCACCTCGTCGTGCCGCCGCCCGGCCCGGCGTCGCGCGACCAGCACACGCGCTGCACCCGATACTTCAAGGGACTCAGCAGCCAGGTGAAGCTGTTTCCCGTCGCCTTCGAGTCCGGCCGCGGCTGCGTGCTGCGCGACGTCGACGGCAACGACTACATCGATTTCTCCTCCGGCATCTACGTCACGACGCTGGGCCACTGCCACCCGAAGATCAGCGAGGCGATCGCGAAGGCGGCGGCGCAGCTGATGAACGCGCACGACTTCACCACGCCGATCAAGACCCAGCTGATGGAGAAACTCGCCGCCGTGCTGCCCGGCGATCTGAACGGGTTTCAACTCTACGATTGCGGCACCGCCGCGGTGGAGGCCGGCATCCGCGTGCTGCGCGCCGCGACCGGCAAGCACGAGACCGTCAGCTGCTTCTACGATTTTCACGGCAAGACCTACGGGGCGGTGTCGCTCGGCCACATCCGCTCGCACGTTTACGGCGCGGTGCGCGCGCCCGGCTCGCACATGGTGCCGCGGCCCGACGCCTACCGGCCGCTGTGGACCAGGCCCGACGGCACGATCGACACGGACGCGTACCTGACGTTTTATGACCAATACCTCGACCGTGCGACGGTCGGGTCCGTCGCGGGTTTCGTGCTCGAGCCGATTCAAGGCTGGGGCGGCTCGGTGATGCCGCCGGATGATTTCTTCCCGAAGCTGCGGAAATTCTGCGACGCGCGGAAAATCCTGCTGATGGCGGACGAGGTGCTCACGAGCTGGGGCCGCACCGGCAAGTGGCTGTGCCTCGAGCACTGGGGCGTCGTGCCCGACGTCGTCACGATCGGGAAAGGCTTCGGCAACGGCTTCCCCGTGACGTGCGTCGCCGTGCGCGAGCAGTTCAAGGAAAGCTTCGAGTCGATTTCCGCCTCGAGCAGCTACGGCGGCAACCCGATGGCTTGCGCCGCCGCGCTGGCGTCGACCGAGGTCATCGAGGCAGAGGGCCTGCTCGCCCAGGCCGAACGCCTCGGCGAAATCGCGCTGGCGCGGATGAACCGGATGAAGGCCGAGCACAAAATCGTCGGCGACGTTCGCGCCAAGGGCTGCCTGATGGGCATCGAACTCGTGAAGGACCGCGGCACGAAAGAGCCGTTCGATCAGGCCGGCACGCTCGTGTACCAGAAGGCGTTTCGGAAGGGGCTGGCCTGGATTCCCGCGGGCCACATTCTCCGGATGAGCCCGCCCATCGTGATGGACGAGGACACGCTGCTGAAGGGCCTCGACCTGATCGACGAGGCGATCGGAGAGACCGCCAGGGAACTCGGGTACTGATAGATGATGCCCGCACCAAAATACCTCTGGAGGGACGACCGCCGTGTCGTCCGCGACCCGCACTGGCCGCGCGTTCCTGCCTCGCAATCATCACGCATCTTCAGCGTCCCGGTCGTCCTCGGCGGGCGAGGTCCGGCCCGGTCCGCACAGAGGCGGGCCCTCCAAATCAGCAGGAAGAATGTGCGGCTCCTGCTCGCGCAGCGCTTCTATGTCGCCATCGAGGGGAAATTCCGCAACGAGCAAGCGTGATCGCTCCGCGTTTATGAAATCACTCGACCGCAAGCTCGCCGAAATCCGCGCCAATCCCGCCTCGCGCGCGTTCATCCTCGCCGACGCGAAGGATGCCGACATGGCGTTCGGCGTCCGGGCGACGGGGCCGCGCTCGTATCTCTCGCGCCGCGGCGAACGCCCCGCGCGGTTTTCGCCGGAGGTCTGGACGCGCGAGGAATTCGGCTACCGCAACCTGCCCGAGTTTCTCGACATCATCCGCGAGGTCGTCCACCACGGGCTCGTCGACATCATGCTGATGTCGGCCTACGTCAGCGAACAGCTGAGCATCAAGGAAGGCCTGTTCCGCACCTCGCACGTCACCCCGGCGGCGCGCGCCAACGACACGACCGACGTGTGGGCGATCCGCCATGGTTGCTACACGAGCGAGCCCTCGCAGCCGTTTCGCAGCGCGAGCATCGATCACATCCAGTGCGGCAAAATCGAGTGCGACCGCAGCGCCGAGGATTTTCCCGGCGCCAACCTCGGGCTCTATTCGCTCACGCTGCTCAACGACCTGAAGCCGGACCGCGAGGCGCTGCGGTGGTTCAAGGAGTTTCGGGAGGAGGCGGAGAAAAAAAGTTTCCGCTACTTCCTCGAGATCTTCGATCCGAACGTGGCGAGCGGCATCGCCCCGGAGAAGCTGGGCGAATTCATCAACGACAATATCCTGCGCACGCTCGCCGGCGTGCCGGAGGCCGGCCGGCCGCTTTTCCTCAAAATCGTCTATCACGGCCCGAAGGCGCTCGAGGAACTCGTGCAGTACGATCCGGCCATGATCGTTGGCGTGCTCGGCGGCAGCGCCGGCACCACCTACGATGCGTTCAAGCTGATTCACGATGCGCAAAAGCACGGCGCGCGCGTCGCGCTCTTTGGCCGCAAGATCAACAACGCGGAACACCAGCTGGCGTTCATCGAGTTGTTGCGCCGCATCACCGAGGGCCAGATCGGCCCCGAGGACGCCGTGCGGGCGTATCATGGAGCGCTCCAGGGTTTGGGCCTCAAGCCGCGGCGCCCGCTGGAAGACGACCTGAAGCTCACCGATCAGTCGATGGCGTACGACGGCACCGCGAAGCGTCGCGGCACGGTCGAGGTGCGCAACAATCCGATCGCGGCCGCGAAAGCGAAAACGCCACCCGCCCGCCCCGCGACGGCCCAGCCGGCGCCTGCATCCCCGGCGGCCGCGGCCGATTGGCCCAAACGAACCGACGGCTCGCCGGATTTCGCCAAGATGACCTCCGCGCAGCGCGTCACGTATCACCAGGTGCGGCTTGGCCGGCAGTTCGGATGAGGGTCGGGGGCGCCGATTCATGCCTTCGTTTCTCCTCCGGCACGTTCAGATCGTAGATCCCGGGCATTCGATTACCGCTGGTGACGTGCTCGTGCGCGATGGCCGGATCGCGGCGGTGGGCGGCGGCGCCGCGGCCGGCGCGCGCGAGGCGATCGTGATCGACGGTGGCGGCCGGCAGCTGACGCCGGGCTTGATCGACGTGCACACGCACGGAATCGGCGAGCACTTCTACGGTGCCGGTCCCGACGCGCTGCGGCGCGCCGCGCGGGAACTCGGCCGCTTCGGCGTCACGACAGTGTTTCCCACGATTGTGCCGCAGATCAAGGACGGGTGGCTCGAGGAACTGCGTACCCTGGCCGCAGCACTGCCGCGTATCCGCGAAGTGAACATGCCGGGTCTGCACGTCGAGGGTCCGTTCATGGCGATTGGCGGCGCGGCGTGCCCCACCCTGCCCGGCGACCTTGGGCTGCTCGAAGGGATCCTGGGCGCGTGTGGCGATCAGCTCGCAATCATGTCGGTCAGTCCCGACCAGGCGAACATCATCCCGGTGATCCGGCGGCTGCGCGAGAAGGGCATCGTCACGTTCGTCACCCACACCCGCGCCTCGGTCGAGCAGGCCGAGGCGGCGCTGGACGCCGGCGCGACGCACGCGACGCATTTCTACGACGTGTTCCCTTCGCCGGCCGAGACGGAGCCGGGCGCGCGACCGGTCGGGATCGTCGAGGTGATGCTGGGCGATCCGCGCGCGACGGTGGATTTCATCGCAGACGGCGTGCACGTGCACCCGGCCGCGATTCGCGCCGCGGTGGCGGCAAAAACATTCCGCGGCGTCGTCTTGATCACCGACTCGAACATCGGCGCGGGATCACCGCCGGGCATCTACGACACACCGTGGGGTTACCAGGTTCGCGTGAGCGAGGCCGATGCGGCGCGGCACGCGACGAAGAATTTCCTCGCCGGCAGCGCGCTCACGATGAATCGCGGGATCGCGAATCTTCTCCGCTGGCTGAAGCTGCCGCCGGAGCAAGTCTGGGCCATGGGCACGCTGAACCCGGCGCGACTCGTCGGGCTCGAGCGCAAAGGCCGCCTCCAGCCCGGCGCCGACGCCGACCTCGTGTTGTGGAACGAAGATCTTGCTCCCGCGCAAACCTGGGTCGCGGGCGAATGCGTTTATGAAAAATCGAAAGTCTGAACCGGCGCGGAGCGGAAAGGTGGACGGCGACCTCCGGGCGCCGTCGAGCCACGCCCGACCTCCGAACGCGCCCGGAGGTCGCGTTCCACCGCGCGGCGCGCCACCCGCTGAGTTCACCTACGAGCCCGCCGAATTCATTCCGTTTCGCGACCGGAAAGTCATCGAGCGCGTTCGCCGGATCAAGAAGGAGGACATCGCGAAGCACCCGAATCCGGACTTCCGGATCACCGTGATCCCGGACGCCGAGATCGGGTTCCTCTGGATCACGGACATGTTCCATCGGATCAAGACCGCGATGGAGGCGGACCGGCCGTTCGTGATGATTACCCCAAACCCCTGGCCCGGTTACGCGCGGCTCGCGCACCTGATCAACAAATTCCGGATCAACTGCCGCCGGCTCCACACGTTCAACATGGACGAGTATGCCAACGAGAAAGGCGAAATCGCGCCGGAGACATGGGAGTTCGGCTTCATGCACGCCTTCAAGAAATACTTCTGGTCGCAAATCAATCCGAAGCTGCGGCCGCCGGAGAAAAACGTGCAGGGCCCGAACGACCGAAACATCAAGGTCTACGGCCGGATGATCGCCGACCTCGGCGGCGCCGACATCTGCTACAGCGGTCCCGGCTGGGCCGGCCACCTCGCGTTCATCGATCCGAACGCGCCGGAGTTCGCGGCCGCGTCGCTCGAGGAATGGAAGCAAATGGGGCCGCGCGTGTGCACGCTGCACCCGCTCACCATCGCGCAGAATTCATTGCACGGCAGCTTCGGCATGAGCGGCGATCTCGCGGCCGTGCCACCGAAGGCAGCGACCATCGGCCCGGCCGAAGCCGTCGCGGCCAAGCACCGGATTCAGACTCACGCGATCACCATCGACGGTTCGTTTGCCTCGTGGCAGCGGTTCACGACCCGGCTGGTGTTGCACGGGCCCGTGACGCCGCTCGTGCCGGAATCGCTGCTGCAGACCCTCCGCACCGACGTGTGGGTGTCCGAGTCCATCGCCGAGAACATCGAGCCGCGCTGGAACAAGGGCTACTGAGCCGGCGCCGAGGTTTTGCGCTGCGCGACCCGCCCCATGACGCTTACCCCGCTCGACTGGCTGATCATCGTGGTCTACATGGTCGGCTGCCTTGTCGCAGGATTGTGGATGCGGCGGTATGTCCGCGGCGTGGAGGAGTTCGCGATCGCCGCGCGCGACGTGGACCTGAACCTCGGCGTCGCGTCGCTGGCGGCCACGGAATTCGGGCTCGTGACGGTGATGTTCACCGCGCAGCTCGGCTACAACCGCGGGTTCGCCGGTGCGAGCATCGGAGTGCTGATGGCGATCGCGGTCCTGATTCTCGGCTGGACCGGGTTCGTGATCGAACCGCTGCGCAACACCGGCGTGATGACGATTCCCGAACTGTTCGAAAAACGGTTTTCCCGGCGCACGCGCTGGCTGGCGGGGTTCTTTGTCGCCGCGGGCGGCGTGCTCAACATGGGCATCTTTCTGCGGCTCGGCGGCCAGTTTCTCGTCTACGCCACGGGCATGCCACCGGAGTGGCTGAAATGGGTGATGACCGGGCTGCTGGTGTTGGTGCTGCTCTACACCGTGTTTGGCGGCATGTTGTCCGTGCTCGTCACCGATTACCTGCAGTTCCTTGTCCTGGGCATCGGTGTCGTCCTGACCTCGGTCCTGGTCATCACGCATATCGGCTGGACCAACCTCATCACCGGCCTGCAATCGTCATGGGCGGAGTCGGCTGCTGCCGGCACCGCCGCCGCGCATCCCTTCAATCCGTTCCATCCCTCCAGCTTCGGCTGGGGCTACCTGCTCTGGATGCTGGTGTTTCAGATCGCGGGCAACACGACGTGGCACACCACCGTCACCCGCGTGCTCGCCTCCAAGGACGCCGAGATCGCCAAACGCATTTACCGGCGCACGTCGTTCTATTTCGTCGGCCGGTTTCTGCTGCCGGGCGTGTGGGGTGCGGCGGCGTTTGTCTACTTTCGGCAACACGGCGGACTGCCGGCCGGGCTCGATTCGATGACGGCGATGCCACGCTACCTCGGGCTCGTGCTGCCGGCTGGCATTTTCGGCGTCGTGATTGCCGCGATGCTCGCTGCGGAAATGAGTTCGGTCAGCGGCTACATGCTCACGTGGGCGACAGTGATCTACAACGACCTCGTCATGCCGTGTCGCCAGAACCCGCTCTCGCGCCAAGGCCAGCTCCTGCTGACGCGAGGCATCGTCGTCGCGATTGGCGTGTTCCTGTTGTTCTACGGACTCTGGTACGAAGTGCCCGGCAACGCCTGGGACTATCTCGCGGTCACCGGCAACATCTACATCGCGAGCATTTTCACGCTGCTGGTCGCCGCGCTTTACTGGCCTCGCGCCTCGACCCCCGGGGCCATCGCCGCACTCGTGCTCGGCGCGGCCGGACCGATCGCGTTTCTGCTGCTCGGCCGCAGATTCGCCATCGCCCCCGAAGTCGCCGGCGCGTCGTCGTTCGCGCTCGCCGCGATTGGCATGATTGGCGGCTCGCTCCTCGGCCGCTCGACGGCATCGCCGCCGCCAGGCGTGTCGCCCGCCCGCGATGTGAACCGAGGGTAGGCCGTATACAGAGCGTCAGAAGTCGCTGGCCATGGTCGGTGCTCGAAATCCATGCCCGGAGGGTCCACCTCCGTGTGGACCGAGTCATTGTAAGCGGACGACACGGAGGTCGTCCCTCCAAAACCGGGCCGTCGGCAGTGCGCCGCCAGGCGCACCTCTTTTTCGCCGCGTAGTCTGCGAAAAAGGCCGCGTGACTATCGCTCTGCATCGTGCACAGACGCGACGATTCCAGGCGGCCAATCCTTTCGTCACAGAGTGCACAGAGGCCGAACCAGAGGGCACAGAGCCAAACGCCTGTGCTGTCTTGCTCCGTGACCTCCATCTTCCCTCCGTGACCTCTGTGTCCCATCAGAATTGTCCCTTGGTTGCGGCCGCAGGCCGCGGTAGGATGGATTCAAGCTAGCCCGGGGGCGAGGGTCAGTCACCCGTTGCCTTCTTCTTCTTGTTCGCCGGCGGATTGTACTCGGGCCGCGAGGGATCGTACTTCGGATTCGGCGTCGGCATCTGCGCGCCGACTTCCTCGCGCCACGCGTGCAACCGCGCGCGCAGCTCCCCGGCTTTCTTCGGCTGTGATTTCGCGAGGTCGTGCTCCTCGCCGATGTCGTGGCGGAGGTCGTACAGCTCGACGTGCATGTCGTTGTAGAACTCGATCAGCTTGAAATCGCCGGAGCGAACCGCGCCGTACGGCATTGTGCCGCCGAGTTGGTAATGCTGGTGATGCGGATAATGCCAGTACAGCGTGTCGCGCGTCGGTCTTGCCGCCGGCCCGCCGCGCAGCACGGAGGCAAAACTCACGCCGTCGATCGCGGTGCGCGCCGCAGCGCGCGGCAACCCCGCCATCTCGGCAATGGTTGGAAACAAATCCATCGTGATGACCGGCGCATCGGTGACGCTGCCCGGCTTCGTCACGCCCGGCCAGTGGACGATCAGCGGCACGCGGACGCCGCCCTCGTAGGCGGAAGCCTTTCCAAAATGGAGCGGCTTGTTCGACGTCGTCGGAATCCGGCCGCCGTTGTCCGACGTGAAGATCACGATCGTGCGGTCGGCGAGTCCAAGCTCCGCAATTTTCGCCCGGACGCGGCCGACGGCGTTGTCGAGGCTTTCGTCCATCGCCGCATAGCCGGGGTTGGTATGGTTGAGCGTGGCGCCGCGCGCCTTCGTCGTGGCGATCTTCTGCTGGTATTTCTCGGTGAGATCGAGCCGGCCTTGCACGGGCAGGTGCACCGCGAAGTGCGGCAGGTAAAGAAAGAACGGCGCGTCCTTCACGCTCTCGATCCACTTCACCGCCTCATCGCCGAGTCGGTCGGTGAGATACTCGCCCTCCTTGCCGTCGGGCTGCAGCGTGGGAATCTTGTAGGGGGCATAGTAGGTCGTCGGCTGTGGCTTGTCGGTGCCGGCGATGTTCACGTCGAAGCCTTGCTTGTCAGGATAATATTCGTGGCTGCCGGCGGTCGCGAGGTGCCACTTGCCGATGCTCGCCGTCGCATAGCCGGCGGCCTTGAAGGCCTCCGCAATCGTGACTTCCTCGAGTGGCAGATACTTCGTCCACGCGGGCACGATCAGCTTGGGATTGTCGGGCATCGCGCCGGGAATCCAGTCGGTCACGTGCAGCCGCGCCGGATACTTCCCCGTCATCAACGCCGCGCGGGTTGGCGAGCACACGCAGCAGGCGGAGTAGTTCTGGGTGAACTTCATGCCCTCGCGCGCGAGCCGATCGAGATTCGGCGTCTCGTACAAGTCGCTGCCGAAGCAGCCGAGGTCCGTCCAGCCGAGGTCATCGGCGAGGATCAGCACGACGTTCGGTTTCACGGCCGGCGTCGCAGCGCGCCCGAATGAAAGCAGGGCGAGGAACCCGAGACACAACGCAACGCGGGAAGCAAGGGGGGCAGGTTTCATGGCCGGTGGGTGAAAAAGGGAACGACGCCGGACAGCATGTGGCTTTGGGTCCGAAGGTCGATAGCGACTCCATGCTTCGTGCTTCGCGCGGAACCGCAGCACAACCGGCAGGCGAGCGTCAAGGAAACCGTTTCCGCCAGCCCGACCAATCCCGAGGAAGTCGATCGAGCGGCGCAACGCCGACGCGTTTCCCGCGAAAGAGAGGGACCGGAAAGGCGCGGCGACGCGCGTGCGTTCGCGTTTATTCGCGTGGATTCGCGGGCATCTCCTCGCTCCGGCTGAGTGCGATGCGAAAACCAAGATTGTCCCGGCGATCGAGACCGGGCGAGTTCCAGCGGTTCGTCGGACTGATCCCGTGTCCACCCGCGGAGTTCCAGCCGCCGCCCCGATTTTCCCGCACGACATCCGTCGCGGCGCCCAGCGGATCCGTCACGCTGCCTCCGGGGTAACGCCCGTACCAATCGAGGCACCATTCCCACACGTTGCCCTGCATGTCGTGCAGCCCCCATGGATTCGCCTTCTTCCGCGCCACCGGATGGGCGTAGCCGCCGCTGTTCGTCGCGAACCACGCCACGTCATCCTCGTTCGTCTCGCTCGCGGCACCGCCGGCGGTGCAGGCGTATTCCCACTGCGCGGCGGTGGGCAGGGTGTAGACATATCCGGCCGGCAGCCTGCCGGCCCCCCGCTCCCGCGCGGTCAGCCACCGGCAAAAAGCCTGCGCATCCGACCAACTGATACCGACGACGGGGTGATCGTCCGTCTGCGCATGGCCCGGGAGGCGCCAGTTGAGCTCGAGTCGTTTTTCGAAACGCGGGTCGGCGCCGGCGTGCGCGGTGTTCGCCACGCTCGCCGCGACGGGAGCCGTCGCTGGAGTGCGCGGCGCGGCGCCTTTCCAGAGAAACATTCCCTGGCCCCGTTCGGCCTCGGTCTCGTAGCCGGTCGCCTCGACAAATCGCCGCCATTGCCCCACCGTGATTTCCGTCACCCCGAGCCAGAATGGTCGCGAAATCGTCACTCGCGTAACCGGCGCTTCGTCGCCGGCGGGCCGGCCGGGTGGCGGACTCCGCCCCATCGTGAACGTGCCGGCTGGAATCGGGACAAGCGTGACGTTCAGGTCGGGCACATGGCGCGCGGCCGTGGAAGGCGCACCCGATGGCGGCGTGCGGGCCGGCGCCAGCCATTGCGCGAGCCGGTGCGACTCGACGTTGAGATCGAAGCGGAGTTCGTCGTGTTTCGCCGGGTCGAACGATTGCGCCAGCGCGTTGCGCCGGTCGCGGTAACTCGCCAGAAAATCGCGCGCGGTGGCGGCGACGCGCGGATCGTCGATTTTTCCCACGAGTGTTTCGTAACGCGCGATCGCCTGATCGATCGCACGGAGCGCCCGTGACGGCACGTCGCCCTCATCCACGGCAGCGCGCACGGTTGGGCCGCCCACGACGGCGGCGAACAGGCAGACGCCCGCGAACATGCGTCGCGGGCTCACGTTCCGATCAGCTCCAGCCCTCGCATCGTTCCGCTCGACGAGGCGAACTTGTCGTCCTCGAGTCCCATGCGCTGCAGGATCGACACGAACAAATTGGGCAACGGGTAATTCCGCGCGGGGTCGAACGCCAGGTGCTGGCCGTGCCGGAAGCCACCGCCGGCCAGCAGCACCGGCATGTTCGTCGTCACGTGCTGGTTCGCATCACCGAGGTTTGAGCCATACAGCACGATGGTCGAGTCGAGCAGCGACGCGTCGGCCTCGGACACCGCCTTGAGGTCGGCGATCAGCCGGCCGAACAGTTTCATGTGCCAGAGATCAATCGCCTTCAACTGCGCGCGCTTGTCCTCGGCTTTCCCGTGGTGCGAGAGGTTGTGGTAGCCATCGGTGATCGTCGCGTCGGGCAAGTCCAGGATCGGCGTCGCCACGCTGTCGAGCATCAGCGTAATCGCCCGCGTCGAGTCGGTCTCGAACGCGAGCCGCGCGAGATCGTACATCACCTTCACCTTCGCCATGTACTCGCCGGGATTCGCTGGATCGATCGGCACGGGCACGTTCACGATCGGTTTCGGTCTCTGCTCCCAACCGCGCGCCGCCGACAAGCTCTGTTCCAGCTCGCGGACGCTGGTGAAATATTGCTCAAGCCGCTGGCGGTCGTCCGCCGGCAGCTCGCGCTGCAGGTCGCGGGCCTGGCCGGCGACGGCATCGAGGATGCTGCGCCCGGTATCCAGCTTCTGGATTTGAGTCTTCACCTGCTCCGGCGTGCCCTGCAGGAACATCTGCTTGAAGACCTCCGCCGCCTTGTCCTCCGGCGGAATCGCCACGCCCGTGCCGGTGCAGGAGAGGCTGCGCGTCCGGGTGTTCACGGCGAGCGTGAGGGAGGGAAACCGCGTCAGGACGCCGATCCGCTCGGCGATGTGCTGGTCGAGCGAAATCGTGTTTCGAAACGAACTGCTGCCGGGATGTGCCGCCGCGGTGAGGAAACAGACGTCCGCCGGATGCCCGCCGTCGACGTAGGGGTGCGAGACGCCGCTGAACACCGTGAAATCACTGCGCTGCGCCTGGAGCGCGGCGAGATAGGGCGACGGCTGGTAGTCGCGCCCCGCGCCGGTGGGGAAAAACTGATCGGGGAGCAGTCCGAGATTGTTGCAGATGCCGAACATCCGCCGCGGCCTCGCGCCCGGCGCGAGCGGCGAGGAATTAACCGCCGGCGCCCCGAACACGGGTCGCATCGAATTCAGAAACGGCAGCGACAGGGCGATTCCGGTCGTGCGCAGGAACCGGCGGCGCGAAAGCGGCCGGCGGGTGGCAACGAAGGGGCCGGGATGAAGCGGAGAGTTCATGATGACTTCATTTGTATTGGAACAATTCGCTCTGCACGATCGCGTGAATCAGGCTGCGGAGGCCATGGCCGCGGGATTCGGTTTGCCGCAGGATCTCCTCGACCTGCCCGCGATCCGCGAAACGCACCGGTGCGCCCGTCGCATACACGACGAGCTGCTGCACGAAGTTGCGCGCCAGCCGGGGCTCGTCCGCCAGCAGCAGTTGCTTGAACTCGCGAATGTCGCCGAACTTCCGGCCGTCGCGCAACTGACCGGAGCAGTCCACCGGCAGCGCGTAATGAAACGCGAATGGCCAGCCGTTCTTGCCGAAGCCCTGCTCCGGCAGCACGTCGGCCGCAATCGCCCGATACCGGTCGCGCCATCGGCCCATCACGTCGAAACTCTCGAGCGCGAAGCCGGGCGGATCGATCTTGCTGTGACACGAGGCGCACGTCTTGTCGGCGCGGTGCTTGTCGAGTTGCTCGCGAATCGTCACGGCGCCACGGATGTCCGGCTCGACCGCCACGACCGTGGAAGGCGGCGGCGGCGTGAGCTGGCCGAGAATTCGCTCGGTGATCCACACACCCCGCAACACCGGCGACGTCGTCGTCCCATTCGCCGTCACCTTGAGCACGCTGGCCTGCGTCAACAGCCCGCCGCGCGGCGAACCCGCCGGCAGCGTCACGCGCCGCATCGCCACGCCGGCCACCCCCGGCACGCCATAATGCGCGGCCAGGTGCTCGTTCAGGAACGTGAAATCCGAATCCACCACCATTCGGGCCGGCAGGTCGCGCCGCAGCATGTCCAGGAAGTACAGGCGCGTTTCCTCCAGCGCCGCCTCGGCGAGCAGGTCGTCGAGGTAATAATCCGGATACAGGGTGTTCGACGGCGTGGTGTCGTCGATTTTGCGCAGGTCGAGCCAGTAATCGAGGAACGCCTCGGCAAACCGGCGCGCCTTCGGGTCGGCCAGCAGCCGCTCGGTTTCCCGGCGCAGCACCTCGGGCTGGTGCAGCTCACCGCGCGCGGCACACGAACGCAGTGCGGCGTCGGGCTCGGAGTTCCAGAGGAAGAACGCGAGTCGGGCGGCGAGCGCCTCGTCGTCGAGTCGCCCCGGTTTTTCCTGCAGGAAAAGAAATCCGGGCGACGACAGCACCGCGGTGTAGCCGGCGAGCATCGCGGCGGCAAAGCCGAGGCCGGCTTTTCGCTGCTCCGCGATGACGCCGAGGAAACGCTGCACATCACGTTCGACCACCGGCCGCCGATAGACGCGCTGCATGAATCCGCGCAGGAGCCGCTCCGCGTCCGCCTCCGGATTCTCGCTCACGACCTCGACCGCCACTTCCTGCGGTGGCGGCGGCCCGCGCAGGAACGTTCCGGCCGGCGCGGCGGAGCCGACCGACGGTGCATCAGTGCTGCTGCCACGTGCCGGGCCGCGGCCGCCGCGCCCGCTGCGTGGACTGCTCGCCACCACTTCGAGCACGACTCCCGGAACCCCCTTCTCCACCCGCTTCATCGGGAGGTCGCCAAACAGCAGCCGGTAGCCGGCCTCCGACTCCGCATCGTACAACGGCCCCTCGACTTCCATCCAGCGAAACGCCACCGCCGGCGCGCCGTCCCTCTGCGCGAGCGGATTCGTGTAGTACGACTCCGAGCCGCCGAGAAAAACGCCAGTCGGCCGCGAACGATAAAACCGCGCCGCGTCCGTGATGAGCGTTTCGTTCGCCCCGAGCATCACTTCGAGTTCGTGCACCGCCGCGGTCGGCGTGAGATCGAACTCGCCCAGCCGCCGGTTGCCTCCGCCGGTCCGCGCGTAAACGATGATCGGCTCGTCGCGACGGCCCGGCGACAAATCGTCGTAGTTCGGTTGGTGCCAGCGCGGCGGCCGATCGATCATCTTCTTCGCCGCGCCCGTACCCACGGTTTCGCGACGATGGCCATACGGAGCCGCCCACAGCGTGTAACCGCTGAAGCGCACGCGGTATCTCCCGGCAATCGGCGCGACAAAGTTCGTCCATCCCGAGCTGAACGCCGTCTGGTAATGCCCGTGCACCCAGCCGACCGCCTCGAGTTCGCGGGTCGCCGGATCAGCGTCACCGACCGTCAACGGCGCCCGCAGCGTGCGCACCTCGGGCTGCGCCTGCGTGCCAAGCACCGGAAACGTCCGCCGGTCCGGCGACGGGCTGCCGTCGATTACGCTGTGAAACCGCCCCGTGAGCGAGCGCTCGTCGCGCGCATAATATCGCTTCGTGACGGTGGGCGGTCGCTCGAACCGCAAGCGCATCGCCTGCCGCATCGCACTGTCCGCCGCCGCCATATACCGGGCCATGTGCACGCGCGAGACATCGAGCGCCGTGCTGACCTTGTTGAACCGAAACGCCTCGCCGTCCTCCGGCAGCGCACCCTTCACGCTGAGCAGCGGCAGGTGCAGGATGTCGCGCAGCGCGTTCTCGTACTCCGCACGGTTCAGCCGGCGCTGAATCGAGCGCCCGTCGCGCGCGGCCTTCTCGCGCTCGAAGGCGATCAGCTCCTTCGACAGGCTCGCCACGAACGCCTCGAGTTCGGCGGGTTCCGGCTGCTTCTTTTTCTTCGGCGGCATTTCGCCCGCCCGCAACCGGTCGTGCACGTGGACCCACGTGGCGAAATTCGTGCGGTCCTCCGGCGCGAACTTCATCGACGTCAAATCAAGCCCCGCCTCGCGATCGATGTCGTTGTGGCAGTTCGCGCAGTACTTTTCGGTGAACGTGGCGGTGAGCGTGTCCAGCGAGCTGGCGCGCGCGCCGTTCGCGCCGGCGAGCAAGATGGCGGCGCCGCCCGCCAAGGCCCGCGCGCGGATCAGCCATCGCTTCATGGCACCGCCCGCAGCGCGACCCGGAATCCGACCCAGTTGCTCTGCGTGATTCCCCAGGTGCTCCAGCGGTTCGTCGACATGATGCCGTGTCCCCCGGGATCGCGCGCGCCACCCCCGCGCATCTCGTGGTGCGGACGGATGATCGTGGGATCGTTGGCGGTCGCCGGGCCTTCGTAATCCGTGACGCTGCCGCCGGGATAACGGCCGTACCAGTCGTGGACCCATTCCCACACGTTGCCCTGCATGTCATGCAGTCCCCACGGATTCGGCTTTTTCGTGCCAACGGGATGGGGCACGCCACCGCTGTTCACGGCATACCACGCGAATCTATCCGCCGGGTCCGGATCGTCGGTGCGGCCAGCGCGACACGCGTACTCCCACTGCGCCTCAGTGGGCAGCGCATAAACATAGCCGGCCGGCAGCCGGCCCGCCGCGCCCTCGCGCTCCGTCAGCCAGGTGCAGAATTGCTGCGCGTCGTTCCAACTGATCCCGACCACCGGATGCGCCTCCGTCTGCTCGAAGCCGGGATTCCGCCAGTTGAATCCCGGCCGCTTCTTTTCCGTCTTCTTGAAAAATATCCCGGCGTTGCCGATCTCGGCCTCCGTCACGTAACCCGTCGTCGTGACGAAATGCCGCCACTGGCCGACCGTGACTTCGGTCGCGCCGAGCCAGAAGTCCTTCGTGAAGGTCACGCGCGTCTCCGGCTTTTCATCACGCGAGCTGCCCGGATAACCCTCCGCATGGCCGAGGGTGAACGTGCCGCGCTGGACCTTCACCATGGCGAGATTCAATCCGGGGATCGTCTTCTGGTCGGATTCGTTGCCCGCCGGCTGGCCGGGCGCGGCACCGCCGAGCAGTGCGGCGAGGGCGAGGCCGCCGGCGAGAGTCCGCCCCGTGCTCATTGCGCTCATGCGATCTTGCAGTGCCTCACTGCGACCCCGTCTTCGCCGGTTCCGCCGCCCCGGGAGCGCGGCGCGGCGCGGGCGGCGTCGCGACTGCGCCCGGCTTGGCGGCCGAAGGCAGAGGCGCCGGCCGCAACCAGAGTGCGACGATTTGGTACCGGCTGATCACCGAGTGCATCAATGCCTCGGCGGGCCCGGCGTCGTATTTCTTTTCGAGCGCCGCGTGCCGCTTCTTCATGTCGCCAATGTCCGCCTGGACAGAAGCCTGGTATTTCGGGTCGTCGATTTTAGCCGCCAGCGCCTCGACGCCCACCAGCCGCACCTCGATCGCGTGCAACGTGGCTTTTTCCGCCGGCGTCAGCGGTATTGAAACTTCGGGGACCGGCGGCGGCGGTTTGTCGTTGCCGTAGTCCTGGGCAAGCACCACCGGCGAGGCGAATGTCAGCGCGATCAACACCGACAGCACCCACCATTTGGCCTGCCCGGATGTAGGGCGGGGTCTCCCGACCCCGCCGAAACTCCTCCGCGGTGGCAGCATCCGGCAACCCCGCCGCACCACGCGGCGAGACCGCCGCGTCGCCATGGAATGATTCGTGGAAAACCGGTTCATTTCGTCCATAGTCCTTGGTCCTTGGTCCTTGGTCCTTGGTCCTTGGTCCTTGGTCTCTAGTCTCTAGTCTCTGGTCTCTGGTCTCTGGTCTCTGGTCTCTGGTCTCTGGTCTCTGGTCCCTGGTCTCTGGTCCCCTCGCCCTCACACCATCTCCAGCCCGCGCATCGTGCCGGTGGCGGTGGCGAATTTCTCCTGCTCGAGGCCCATCCGCTGTAGAATCGAGACGAACAGGTTTGGCAGCGGGTAATTCCGCTCGGTGTCGAACGCCAGGTGCTGGCCGTGCCGGAAGCCGCCGCCGGCCACGATGGCCGGCACGTTGGTCGTCACGTGCTTGTTCGCGTCGCCCATGTTCGAACCGAAATACACCGTCGTGCGATCGAGCAGCGACTCCTCGCCTTCGCGCACCGACTTCAGGCCCGCGAACAACCCGCTCAGCAGCCTCATGTGCGCCTCGTCCAGCGCCCGGAGTTGCGCGCGCTTGTCCTCGGCCCGGCCGTGGTGCGAGAGGTTGTGATAGCCGTCCGTGATCGTCGTGCCCGGCAGGTCGAGCGTCGGCGAGCCGACGCTGTCGAGCATCAGCGTGATGGACCGCGTCGAATCCGTTTCGAACGCGAGCCGCGCGAGGTCGTACATGATTTTCGTCTTCTCCATGTAGGCCGCCGGGCTGGGCGGATCGACCGGCACCGGCGCCTGCACGACGGGCTTCGGTTTCTGTTCCCAGCCGCGTGACACCCGCATCCGGTTTTCCAGGTCGCGCACGCTGGTGAAATACTGGTCGAGTCGCTCGCGATCGCGCGGGCCGCCCTTCCGTTGCAGGTCCTTCGCATGCCCGGCGACCGCGTCGAGGATGCTCCGGCCGGTGTCGAGCTGCCGGACCTGCGCCTCGACTTCCGCGGCACTCCCCTGGAGGAAAAGCTGCTTGAACACCTCCGACGCCTTGTCCTCCGGCGGAATCGCCACACCCGTGCCGCTGTACGAGAGGCTGCGTGTCCGCGTGTTCACGGCGAGCGTGAGCGAGGGGAACCGCGTGAGGATCCCAATCCGTTCCGCGATGAACTGATCGAGCGAGATCGAGTTGCGAAACGAGCTGCTGCCCGGGTGTGGCGCGGCGGTGAGGAAGCAGATGTCGGAAGTGTGGCTGCCGTCGACGCCCGGATGCGACACGCCGCTCATCACCGTGAAGTCATCCCGGTGCTGCTTCAGCAACTCGAGGTACGGCGAGGGCGTGTAATCGCGTCCGCTCGTCGTCGGGAAGAACAATTCCGGCAGCACGCCGAGGTTCTGGCAGATCGCGAATAACCGGCGGGGCTTCGCCCCGGGCGCGAGCGGCGACCCCGACGCGGCGGCCCGCGCGAACGGCGGCAGCATCGAGTCGAGCAGCGGCAGCGCGAGCGCGACCCCGGTGCTTTGGAGAAACGCCCGGCGGGACAGCGGCCGGCGGGTGGTGATGAAAGGGGCGGTGCTGAAGAATGCGTTCATGGTGGCAGTTGCTATGTAGGCGGGGTGCCCTCACCCCGCAGTTCGGCCGAGGCCGCCTTCATTTGTTTCGGAACAATTCACTTTGCACCAAAGCGTGCACGAGGCTGCGCACGCCGTATCCGGTCGGCTGGGCCGACTGGAGAATCTTTTCGATCTCCGCGCGATCGCTGAACCGCACGGGCGCGGCGGTCGCGAACACCGCGAGTTGCCGCGCGAGATTGCGCGCCACCTGCGGCTCGTCGCGCAGCATCAGCCGCTTGAAGTCCCGCACGCCGTTGAACGTGCGGCCATCCGGCAGCTCGCCCGCGGCGTCGACCGGCAGCGCGTAATAAAAGTCGAACGGCCAGCCGTTCTTCCCGATGCCGATCTCCGGCAGATGATCCTTCGCGTCGCCGCGGTAACGGTCGCGCCAGCCGCCCATCACGTCGAAGTTCTCCAGCGCAAACCCCGGCGGATCGATCTTGCTGTGACACGAAGCGCAGACCCGATCGGAACGGTGCTTGTCCAGCTGCTGGCGGATGGTCACCGCCCCGCGCGTATCCGGATCGACCGCACCGACCGTCGAGGGCGGCGGCGACACCATCCGGCCGAGGATTCGTTCGGTGATCCACTTGCCCCGAATGACCGGGGAAGTCGTCGTGCCATTCGCGGTCACCTTCAGCACGATGGCCTGCGTGAGCACGCCGCCGCGCACGCCGCCGGCCGGCAGTGTCACCCGCCGCATGGCGGCGCCTTCGACGCCCGCGATGCCATAGTGCTCGGCCAGCCGCTCGTTGAGGTAGGTGAAATCGGCGTCGACGAGGTTGCGCGCCGGCCGGTCCTTTTGCAGGAGCTCGGTGAAGAACAGGCGCGATTCGCGCAACGCCGCCTCGACCAGCGCCTCGTCGAGGTAGTAATCCGGATACAGCGTGTTCGACGGCGTCGTCGCGTCGTGCTTGCGCAAATCGAGCCAGTAATCGAGGAAGGCGTCCACGAACCGGCTCGACTTCGGGTCGTTCAGCAGCCGCTCGGTTTCCGCCCGCAACACGGCGGGCCGGTGCAGCTCGCAACTCGCCGCGCGCGCCAGCAGCGCCTGGTCCGGCGGCGAGTTCCAGAGGAAGAACGACAGCCGCGACGCCAGCGCGTAGTCGTCGAGCCGGCCCGGCTGCTCCTCCAGGTAGAGAAAGCCCGGCGAACAGACGACGGCGGTGTAACCGGCGATCATCGCGTACGTGAAATTGTGGCCCGCCTGCATCTGCCCGCGCACGACGGCGAGATAGCGCTGCACGTCCGCCTCCTCCACCGGCCGCCGATACGCGTGCTGCATGAACGCTCGCAGGAGCCGCGCGGCATCCTGCTCGGGCTGCGTCGAAACCACCTCGACCGGCACGTGGCGGGTGCGCACCACCCGGCCGTAGCCGCCGGCGCCTTGCGACCCGCGCTCGTCCGGTGACTGCAACGCCGCCACTGTCACTTCGCCGCTCGTCGTCGCCAGTTTCCTCAGCGGCAGATCGCCAAACAGCAGCCGGTAACCCGCCGTCGCGTCGTCGTCCCACAGCGGACCCTCGACCTCCATCCAGCGGAATGCCACCGCGGGCGCGCCGTCGTGTTGCGCGAGCGGATTGGCACACGAACCGGGACGGTTGCGGAAGAATCGCGAGGCGTCGGTGACCAGCGCTTCGTTCGCCGCGATCCAGATCGTGCCGAGATCATGGACCTGCGGCTCCGGTGTGAGGTCGAATTCGCCAATCCGGCGGACGTCGGTCGGACCCTGGGCGTAAAGCGTAATCGGCTCGTTGCGGCGGCCCGCGGCCACGTCGTCACCATTCGGCGAATACCACTGCGGCTCCCGGTTGATCAGGACCTTCTTCCCGTCCTTCCGCACGGTGCCCGTGTTGAAGCCGTTCGGTCCGACCCAGATGGTGTAGCCGGACCAGCGCACGCGGTAGCGGCCGGCCACCGGTGCGCGGAAGTTGTCCCAGATGGTGTGAAACGGATGGTAGTTGCTCCGCATCCAGCCGACCGCCTCGAGCTCGCGCGTCGTGGGATCGGCCTCGCCCACCGTCAACGGCGCCCGCAGCGCGCGCACCTCCGGATCGGCGCGCGTGCCCAGCACGGGAAACGCCATCCGCTCCGGGTTCGGGTTGCCGTCGATCCGCCGGAGGAACGTGCGCGTCCAGACCGTGTTGTCGCGCGCATAATAGCGCGTGAGCCTGGCCGGCGGAAGCTCCAGCCGCGCGAGCTCGACGCCCATGACATCCCGCAGCGCCTGATTCACCAGCCGGAGGTACCGCGTCATCTGCACGTGCGAGACATCGAGCACGTCGCCGATCTTGTTGAACAACTCGGCCTCGCCATCCTCGGGCAGCTCGTTGCGGACCTGCAGCCACGGCGCGTGCAGCAGGTCGCGCAGCGCGTTCTCGAACTCATACCGGTTCAGCCGCCGCTGGGTCGCGCGACCCTGTTGCACCGCGCTTTTTTGCTCCTGCGCCTCCAACGACGACGCCAGCCGGTGGATGAACTGCTCGAGCTCGGCGGCCTCCGGCCGCTTTTTCTTCTTCGGCGGCATCTCGCCCGCGCTGAGTCGATCGTGCACCGCGGCCCAGCGCTGGAAGTTCGCCGGATCGTCGAGCGCGAACGGCACGGACGTGAGATCGAGGTTGCTCTCCTTGTCGACGTCGTTGTGACACTTCGCGCAGTAATTCTCGACGAACGCGGCGACGTCGGGCGGCGCGACCGCGGCGCGCAACGGCAACGCCGCCAGCATGAGCACGCCGAAAAGGGACCCGCGGCGCCTCCGCGGACGAACCCCCGGGGGACGCAGCCGGCTCGGCCGGCTCGGGCTCCCGAGCCGGCCGAGCGGCGCAGGCGCCGCGTCCCCAGCAGGACTGCGAGTCGAATCCATCGCTCAGAAGTTCAGCGTCGCCGAGAGCGTGTAGTTCCGCGGGTTGAGGTAGAAGAAGTTGCCCGGGACCGAATAGCTCGACGGATCATTGAGCGTGCCGTCGTTCGGCACGAGAATCACGCCGTTGGTCGCGACGTTCTGGCCGCCCGTGCTGGTATAACCATAGATCGGCGCCTTCCGGCCAAAGAGGTTGTCGATCGCCAGGTCGAACTGAATCGATTGCGGGAAGTAGCGGCGTTTGTCCTTGAACCGCCAGGTGTACGATAGCGTGCCGGTGCCGCTGTAGTAGCCCTTGGCCCACACCCACGAGGTGGCGTCGTAGCGTGGATCGTCGATCCGGTTGTTCGGGTTGTTCGGGTCGCGGATCGTATCGCCGCCCCGGTTGCCGACGACCTGTGGTCCGCGGAAGTTCACGCCCAGCCCCACCCGCAGACCGCGCACGAAACCTTCGCGGAAACGATAGTCCGACGCGAGGTTCGCCGTCCACGGCACCGTCTGCTGCTGCAGCGTCTTCTTCGTCGTGCGCGCCGTGACCGTCGGGATCGTCGTGTTCACGAGCGTGTTCCAGCCGTTCGCCGCCGCCTGCACCTTGCTCTGGTTGATCCTCGTCGGGTCGTTGACGGCGGGGTTGATCGACGCCTGATTCGTCGTCGGATCGATGACGACGCCGGAATCGGCGAGAATTTGCCGGACGATCGGATCGGCGTACTTGAAGTAGGCCAGCAGGTCGACGTTCGCGTCGATGGCCGCGTAGTCGGTGGTGGCGTAGTTCGCGATCAGCCGCCAGTTCGGCGTGAGGTTCGTCGTCAGCTCGAACTCGTAACCCTTGGTGTCGTTCGTCTGGGTCGACGCGATGTTGTTGCCCCGGAACCGCGGGTAGTCGCGGATGTTGCGACCGGTCAGATCACCGACCGGTGGACTGTCACTGATTGCCTGATACGCACCCAGGAAGCCGTCGCCCACCGTCACCAGCGCGCCCTTTTGCCGCGTATGGAACCAGCCGGCGCTGAAGGCCAGCCGGTTGTTCGGCAGCGTGATCCGGATGCCGGCGTCCTGGCCGCGCGACGCGGTCGGCGGAAGGAACTTGCCCCAGACGTCCTGGTTGGCGGTGCCGAAACTGTAGGTCGTGCTGACATTGCCGTAGACGCCGAGCCAGCGCGTGGCGTTGATCACGCCGCCGATGGTGTGCGTGTTCACGATCCGATTCACGTCGGGCGAATCGAAATCGTCGCGGAAACGGTCGTTGGCGTACTGCGGCGCCGGAATCGTCGCGCCGCGGTCGTTGATCCGCGGCCGGGCATCCGCCGGCAGCGCCGGTCCGGTCGGCCGGCCCTGCGCATCCTTTGGGATGTACATCAGCGAGTCGTAGTCCGGCGGCGCCGGCTGCCGCAGCTGGAGGCTGACGCCGTCCCAGCCCACCGGATGATCGCCGGGGTTCTTGATTCGGTTCTGCTTGAAGAACGTGAAATCACGCCGGAACGCGCCGATCAGCACGAACCGGTTCTTGAACAGATCGTAGTTGCCCGCGAACTGCAGGAATTTCGAGTTGCGGGTCGAGTCGTAGACATTGTCTTCGCGGCGCGCGTCCCACATCCAGGCCGGCGTGACCTCGCGGGTAACGCCATTCGTCGGATCGATGACCGTCACTGGCCGCGGCGGGTGATCCCAGGCCGGCTCCTGCGGTCGGCTCTTGTCATCGGTGTACGTGCGCGTCCACAGCATGAATTCGTTCAGCTCGCCGTTGGCGATCCACGAGCGCGCGTCGGGACTGATCCAGTTCAACGGCAGCATCAGTTCGCTCGAACGGTTGCGCACCTTGTCGATCGAGATGCCGCCCATGAAACCGGTCTGCAGCTTGCCGAACCGCGTGTCCCGCACGTAAACCGACTGCAGCCGCAGGCTGTCGCGGAAGCTGTCGCGGTTCTGCTTGTAGTGCCCGCGTTCCTCATAGGTGTGGAGGAACCACGGGTTGGGCTGGCCGTTCGGCAGCGTGGGCATGACATCGACGTAGAATTCCTGCATGCCGCGCCGCTGCGCCGTGTCGCCCTTGCCCAACCCCTCGTTGGTGTCGCCCGCGAGTTCGAGAAAGAGCCCCTTGAACGGCGTGTAGGTGAAATAGAGCGCGGCGTCCCGCGACTTCTGGTTGTTCACCGGATAGCGGTGATGCGGGTCATCCCACATCGGCGATTCCTCGCGGCCGGGAACGTGGAAGTAGGGCGAGCCCGTGAGCACGTTGCCATAGCGCAATTCATCGGGCAGCCCCGTGTTGCCGTCGATCATCGCCTGCGCCCGCACGCTCCAGCCAATCGTGCGAATCGGCTGGCCCATGAAATAATTCGGGGCGGTCGTGTTCTGCTGCAGCCCGGTGGTGCGCAGCCGATTTTGGAAATTCATCACGACGCCGTTGTAATCCGGCCGCGTCACGAAACGCGGCGGGGTGCGCGCCAGCCCGCGCTGCGCGAGGACGGCCGCCGACGGCGCGCCGGCGCCCGTGATTGGTTCGTTCGTGTCGTAGCTCCGGCCGTCCCACGCGGAAACGAAATCGCGGAACTGGTACGTGTTCGTCGCCTTCTTGACGTTGAGGTACTCGAATTCGCCGCGGACGGAAAACTTCGGGCTCACCTTGTAGGTGCCCGTCACGTGCAGACCCTGCTTGTCCTCCCACAGCCGGTCGCGCCAGTTGTCCATCGTCGACCACAGCAGGTTCGTCCGCACGGCGAAGTGGTCGTTGACCTTCTGGTTGATGTCGGCGGTCGTGCGGTACTTGTTCCAGCTACCGACCTGGAAGCGGAATGATTCGTAGTTCCGGGAAAAACTCGCCTGCTTCGTGCCGGTGTTCTGCGTGCCGCCCGCCCCGCCCGCGCCGAACAGCACGGCGTTCGCTCCGCGGGCGAAGTCGACCCGGTCGATGTTGAAGCTGTCGGAGGTCGAGTTGTACGGGAAGAAGTTGCGCGTGGGCGAGTTCACGGCCACGCCCCGCATGCGAATCGCGCCGGCCTCCGCGTTGCCGCCGTAACCATAGGCCGTGTTGTCGCCCAGCGTGTAATTCGTGTTCACCGACCACTGCGCCGCCTCGGCGATATTGGTGATGTTGAAGGCCTCGAGGAACTCCGCCGTGAGCACGGAATAGGCCACCGGCGTGTCCTTCAACGGCGTCGAGATGCGACCGCCCGCCAGCGAACTCGAGGCAGCGAAGCCGACGTCCTTGTCGTCTTTGACTTCAAACGGCGTGAGCGTGATCAACTCCTCTTCGCGGACTTTCTTCTCCAGATCGGATCGGGTGTCCTGCCCGAAACCGGAACAAACGCACAGCGTCGCAGACGCCGCAGCGGCAAGCAGCCAAGGTTGGCTTGGTGAGGCCTTCATGGGGTATGGGGTTCTGGCCGACGAGCGGCGGGAACCCGGGGCGGCGGCCGGTGCTGCCCCGAGCCGTGGGAAACGACGCGAGCCAGTGTGGGGGTAAGCGGAATTTCGATCGCGTTTGCGCCGCTGGCAAGCCCGCACTCCAAATTTTCCGAATTTCCGAGCCAGCCCGCCAGGTAACCAAGTGGTCCATTCGCGTGACAACGCGTGCGCGTTGATCCGCAAGCCGTGCGGAGCCGGCCCCCGCCCGCCGCCGTAAGCTCCGGCCGCACACCCCGCCCCGATGCCGCGCCGCCGCCTCAAATCCGCTGGTCTCCTCGCCGCCCTCGCGGCCTGGACCTTGCTGTTTGTGTCCTGCGCCACACTGCGTTCAGGCTGGCCGCCCCCGCAGTTCGCGCCGGCCGATCTGGCCTGTGCCCAGTGTCACGCGGACCGGACGAGCGATCGCGCCGAGCTGGCGGAATTGTGCACCGGCCGGAATTGAACGGCGCGTAGCGTCCGGCGGCAGGGCCCGGCGGACCCCTGGGTATCTCCGGTCTCGCACCGGTTTCGTTGTCGATTTCCCGCGCCACTTTATCGCCGGCGCCTGCCCGGCATGGCCGTGCACCCCGCGCCAGCGGCCCCGCCGAGTTTCATCGACCGGCAGCCATCCGTGCCTACAGAGTTGCGCTCCGCAACAACCTGGAACCCCGCGGCGGCCCGGGCCGCTCGCTCATATCCCCGCCATGAATACACTGTCCCTGCTCCCCCTCGTTCGTCTCGGGCTGTGCGCGGCCGCGCTGCTCGGGGCCATCGCCCGCGGCCAGACCGCCGCCACCGGCAGCATCGAGGGCCGCGTGTTCGACGCCGCGCGCGGCGCCTACCTGCAGAACGCCCGCGTGACGATCGAGGGCACGACCCTCGAAGCGTTCACCGACGATGGCGGCTACTTTGTGCTGGGCGCCGTGCCCGCCGGCACGGCGAAACTGCGCGTGTTCTTCACCGGGTTGCCGGCGGCCACGGTCGCGGTGCCGGTGGCGGCCGGCCAGAGCGTCACCCGCGACATCAGCCTCGGCGGCACGAACGATCCGAACGCACCGGCGGGCGAGCCAATCCGGCTTTCCGAATTCGTCGTGTCCACCTCGCGCGAAATGGACGGCACCGCCATCGCGCTCAACGAGCAGCGTGTGGCGCCGAACATCAAGACCGTCGTCACGGCCGACGAATTCGGCACGATTGTCGACGGCACGCCGGGCGAGGCGATCAAGTTCCTGCCGGGCGTCCTGCTGACCTACAGCGCCGGCGAGGCCCGCGAGGTCTCGATCAACGGCGTGCCGACCGCGAACGTACCGATCACCGTCGGCGGCTTCGACCTGGCGAGCAACGCCGGCGGCGGCACCGGCCGGCAGGTGAATTTCGAGCAGGTGTCGATCAACAACATGTCGCGGATCGAGGTGATCCAATCGCCCACCCCGGAGTCGCAGGGCTCGGCGCTCGGAGGCTCGGTGAACATGATTCCCCGCAGCGCATTCGAGCGCTCGAAGCCATCGCTGAATTACAGCGGATACGAAATGATGAAGGACAGCGCGCGCACCTTCCGCAAGACCCCGGGCGGCGCGCTGCGCGAACCCTATCGCAAGATCACGCCCGGTTTCCAGGTCAGCGCGGTTGTGCCGGTGAACAAGCGATTCGGGTTCACCTTCTCGGCCAACGGCGCCACCCAATACGTCCCCAACGATGTGATTGCGCTCCAGTGGCGCGGCGCGTCCGCCGCCACCAACGGCGCGGCCCTGCCCGACACGACGGTCGATCGGCCTTATCTCACGCAGACCCAGATCAACGACGATCTGCGGCTGAACAAGACGACGTCGGCGGGCCTCACGTTCGATTTCAAGCTCACGCCACGCGACACGCTTTCCCTCTCCACCATCTACACCTACATCACCGTCGACCACATCGGGCACCGGCTGACCTTCACGATCAACAGCGTGCGACCGGGCGATTTCGGCCCGGGCTTCACCCATGGCGCCACCGGCCAGGGCCGGCTGCAGCTCGAGGATGTCAATTCCCGCTACTGGCTCGGCACGACCTCGATGGAGAGTCTCACCTACCGCCACAACGGCACGGTTTGGAAGGCGGAGGCCGGCGCGGCCTACTCGTATGCCGGCCAGCACAACCGCGACATCGCCCGGGGCATTCTGCGCAACTCCGTCGCCCAGCGCTCGAACGTCACCATCGCGTTTGACGACAACTTCTACCTCCGGCCCGGCCGCATCACGGTGACGGACGGCACCACGGGCGCGCCGGTCGATCCGTATCGTCTGGACAACTACGCGCTGACCTCCGCGAATTACCAGGAGGACAACTGGCTGACGTTCCGCACCACGGCGTACGGTCACCTGCAGCGCGGGTTCAACCTGCGCGACGTCCCCGTGACGTTGAAGGGCGGCTTCGACGTCCGGCAGTTCATCCGCGACGTCCGCGGCCCGCAGATCGCCCTCACGCCCGCCGTCGCCGCCAACACCGCGGCGCCGGGCGCAAACCATGCCGGCCGGTTCCCCGACGAACTGCTGTCCCAGCGGATCCTGCCCTACGGTTTCCCGGCGGCCCAGTTCGTCGACGATTCGAAACTGTACGAATACTGGCGCCAGAACCCGGGCTTTTTCACGTCGAACGCCAACACGATCTACCGCTCGCAGGTCAGCACGTCGAAATGGATTTCGGAAATCATCTCCGCCGCGTACGTGCGCGCCGATGCGGCGTTCCTCGAACGCCGGCTGCAACTCACCGGGGGTTTCCGGGCGGAACAAACGAATGCGAAAGGCGAGGGACCGCTGACCGACCCGACGCGGGCGTACCAACGCGATGCGAGCGGGAAGATCCTGCGCGATGCCGCCGGCAAGCCATTGCTAATTGCTCCGACGAACGCGGGACTCCCGTACTCGCAACTCACGTTCATCGAGCGCGGCAGCCGCACGGACAAGGAGTACCTCCGGATCCTGCCGAGCCTCAACGCCACCTGGAACTTCCGGGAGAACTTCCGGCTGCAGACCGCCTATTACCACTCGCTGGGCCGGCCGAATTACGCCCAGTATGCGAATGGCATCACATTGCCGGATACGGACCTCGGCCCGTTGCCGAACAACGCCATCACGGTGAACAACGCCGGGATCAAGGCGTGGTCCGCCCGGACGCTGAAGGTGCGGCTCGAGTATTATTTCGAGGGCGTCGGGCAGGCCTCGATCGGCGCCTACCGGCGCGACTTCAAGGACTTCTTCGGCAGCACCACGCTGCGGGCCACCCCGGAATTCCTTCAGCTCTACGATTTGGATCCCGCGACCTACGAGGGCTACTCCGTAAACACGAATTACAACCTTCCGGAAAAAGTCCGCGCCACCGGCCTCGAGTTCGCCTACCGGCAGGCACTCACCTTTCTGCCCCGCTGGGCGCGCGGGGTGCAGGTCTTCGCCAATTCCACCGTGCAGCGGATCACGGGCGGCGACGCCGGCCGGAACAACTTCAACAACTCGTTCTATCCGCTGACGGGCAGTTGGGGCGTCAGTCTGGCCCGCGCGAAGTACAACGTGAAGTTCAACTGGAATTATCGCAGCCTGATCCGGCACGCGGCGATCACCGGCCGCGGGATCGAGCCGGGCACGTTCGATTACGACGGCGAACGGCTCTACCTCGACATCAACGGCGAGTATTACTTCAGCCGCCGCTTCGGCCTCTTCGCCAGCTTCCGCAACGTAAGCGACGTCACCGACAACAGCTACGGCTACGGCCCGAACACCCCCGCGTATGCGCGCTTCACCGGTCGCAACGATTACTCGGCCGCGTGGACATTCGGGGTGAAGGGCACGTTCTGAGCCGGAAGGAGCCGACGAAACCCACGGATTACCCAGAGCGGCGCAGCCGCAACCGAACGAAACGCCCCGAACAAGTTAACCGCGGAACACTCGGAAGACGCGGAAGCAAAAAACAGCGGGAATCCCCGGGCTCCGTTTTCCGCGTGGTCCGCGTATTCTGCGGTTGGATCGAAAAGGATCGTCGCAGCCTGCGTGCATTTTCGGAGATAACAGTACGGAAGCGGTCGCTCAATTCCTGTATTCGGTGTGTTCGGTAGGCCAAGGACTGGCTGGAAATCTCTCGCGGCGTTGATTGCGGCGCATCGATCCGCCAAGCTTCGCGCCCGATGCGAAGCCTTGCCGCGATCCTGCTCTGTTGCCTCGCCGCCGCCGCATCGGCCGTGGCCGCCGTATCCGCCGGGGCCGAGCCGCAATCGAAAATCGCGGTCGCCGCGGACGGCCGCGGATTCGTGGAGACGAAATCAGGCAAGGCATTTTTCCCCTGGGGCATGAACTACGGCCATGGCGGCCGGTTCATGGAGGATTTTTGGGACACGGACTGGGAAACGCTCGCGAAAGACTTCCGCGACCTGCGCGCGATGGGCGCGAATGTCGTGCGCGTTCACCTCCAGTTCGGCCGGTTCATGGCCGGACCAGCTGCGCCGCGCCAAGACGCGCTGCGGCAGTTCGAGCGCTTGGTTCAGCTGGCGACCGAGGTGGGGATCTGCCTCGACGTGACCGGGCTCGCGTGTTACCGCCCGGCCGATGTGCCGGCTTGGTACGACGCGCTGGACGAGCCCGGCCACTGGAGCGCGCAGGCGAATTTCTGGGCCGCGATCGCAAGGGCGGGCGCCGGCCAGCCCGCGATTTTCTGCTACGACCTGATGAACGAACCGATTTCGCCGTCGCAGAAACGCGAGGCCGGCCGCTGGCGCAGCGGACAATTGTTCGGCGGGTACGATTTCGTGCAGTACATTGCGCTGGAACCCGCCGGCCGCAGTCGGGACAAGATTGTTGCGCAGTGGCTGGAAAAAATGATCGGCGCGATTCGGCTGCATGACTCCACCACGCTCATCACCGTGGGATTGCTGCCTTGGTCGGAAAAATGGAAGCACCTGTCCGGTTTCGTCCCGGAGAAAATCGCGCCGCCGCTCGATTTCATCAGCGTGCACCTCTATCCGCGGAAGGATCAGCCTGCGGAGGCGATGGAGGCACTACGGCACGCAGCCATCGGCCGACCGGTCGTGATCGAGGAGGTTTTTCCTCTGCATTGCGGTGTGGACGAATTGGAGGCATTTCTCCGCGACTCGCGCGCGCTCGCCTGCGGCTGGATCGGCCATTACGACGGGCTGCCGCCGCGTGAGGCAGAGGCACTGCAGCAGGCCGGCCGACTCACCCTGAGTCAGGCCGTCTACCTGAGCTTCGCGCGGCTGTTCATCGGACTGGGACCGGAGTTCACGGGACGAAAGGACTGACGCGCGCGAGCGCCGGTAAGCTCTCCCGATCTCTGCGGTGAAACCTGGCGGGCGACGAAATCCTCGTCGTCGAAAAAGATGCTTCCCTCATTGCGGGCCGGCGCGCCACGTGCTGGTGTCGGCGTTCGGCCGATCCTGCTTCAGCCGATCCCACTCATGCGCTCCCTCCTTCTTGCCAGCTTGCTCGCCGTGGTCCCCGCGGCGGCACCCGTTCTCCACGCGGCCCCGGCTCCCGCCGCCGGGCCTTCGGCCGGGACCGGCACGATCACCGGCCGCGTGCAGAACGTGGTCACGGGTCAATACCTCAACAACGCCCGCGTCACCCTCAAGGGCACCACGACCACGGTCTACACCGATAATTTCGGCGCCTACCAGATCGTCGGCGTGCCGGCCGGACCCGCCACGCTCGAGGTGTTCTACACCGATCTCGATCTCGCCACCCTCCCCGTCGACGTGCCGGCGGGCGGCGCCCTCGAGCGGAACGTCGACCTCACCAGCGTGAAGCGCTATGGCGCCGACGCCTTCACCGTGCGGCTCGACGCGTTTGTCGTCTCGCAGGACAAGGAGACCGACAACCAGGCCATCGCCACCAACGAGCAGCGCTTTGCCGCCAACATCAAGAACGTGATGTCGACCGACTCGCTCGGCGACGTCCTCGGCGGCAGCGTGGGCGAGTTCATCAAGTTTCTCCCCGGCGTCACCGTCGAGAACGACCTGGCCGATGTCGCCGGCATTTCCGTGCGCGGAATTGGCGGGGCCATGACGTCGATCACCAACGACGGCGCGCCCGCCTCGAACATCTGGGTCAGCACCAGCCGCACGGTCGATATCCGCAGCATGGCGCTGAACGACATCTCGCGCATCGAGCTCTCCAAGGTGCCGACGCCGGCAAATCCCTCCGACTCCCTTGCCGGTTCGGTGAACATGATCAGCAAGAGCGCGTTCGAGCGCTCCGGCCGCCTGCTCCGCTACAGCCTCAATCTCGTGGGCAACAGCGAGAACCTCACGCTCGATCGCACGCCGCATTCCCACCTCGATCGCCAGACCTACAAGATCCTCCCTGGCGCGAATATCGACTTCACCTGGCCAATCACGAAGACGTTCGGCATCGTGATCGCCGGCACCCACGCGGAAATCTACAACGAACAGCACCGCACCTTGCAGACGTGGACCGGCGTCGGCAGCGGCACCAATGCCTCCAGCGCGACGTATGCCACGCCTTTCCTCTCCGCCCTCGCGCTGCTGGACGGGCCGCGCAACATCACGCGCAACACCCTCAGCGTAAAAGCCGACTGGAAAGTCACGCGCCACTCCGTGCTTTCGGTCGGCCACGTCGCCAGCCGGACCGACACGCGCATCGGCTCCCTCTCGATGAATTGGAACACCGGCACGAATGGCACGCCAACGCCCGCCACCGGCTCGCCCTTGTCCTACGGGCCGACCTTCACGATTGGCGCCACGGGCCGCGGTACGCTGAGCAACAACGGCACCAACCAGCTCATCAACCAGATCACCGACACCAGCACGCTGACGTATCGCTACGACGACGGCCACTGGCGGATCGAGTCGGGCGTCAGCCGCTCCGCCTCGGAAAGCAAGCGACGTTACGCCGACGCCGGTTTCTTCCTCCAGGCCATCGCCACCAACCGCGTGCCGGTCCGCGTTTCGTACCGTGACATCTCCGGCGCGCGGCCCGGCAGCGTCGAGGTATTCGACAACGCCAACCAGCCCGTCGACTACAGCGACAGCTCGAACTATCGCGGCACCACGGCGAACAACTCCACCCTGGACTACCGGAGCGGCAGCAACACCGGCTACGTGAACCTCCGCCGCAGCCTGGCGTTCCTGCCCGTGCCGACCGCCCTGCAGGTCGGCGTTTCCCAACGTGACCAGATGCTGGATACCGAAAACAGCAACGAGGCGTGGACGTTCATGGGCCCCGACGGCGTGTCACCCACCGCGCCGATGGCGCCCTACACCATGCAGGTCTACCGGAACGTCGATCCGGGCTACGGCTTCCCGAGCATCCCGTGGATTTCGCCGTCGCGCGCCTGGAATGCCTTTCTCGCGAACCCGCTGCTCTACCAAAAGACCGAGGCGCAGCGCGTCACCGAAGGCAACAGCATGATCGACAGCTCCGAGCGGATCGACGAGACGGTGAAGGCCGCCTACGTCCAGGCGGACACGAATCTCTTCCGGAACCGTCTGCGCCTCCTGGGTGGAGTGCGGTTCGAGCAAACGCGGGATCTCGGGCAGGGCGGCGTCAACGATGCCGACGCCGTCTGGCAGCGCGATGCCGCGGGCAACTACCTGCGCAACGCCGCCGGTGCGCGCATCCGCAAGCCCGAGGCCGGCGCCGCGGGTTCCTACGCGCAATTCCTCCTCACGCGCAAGCGCCGCGCCTCGTTCTCGAAGCGGATCTATTCCGGCTATTACCCGAGCCTGCACCTCACGTACAACGCGACCGAGAACTTCGTCGTCCGCGCGGCGTACGCGAAAACCTACGGCCGGCCGAATTTCAGCGACATCATCCCGCGGGCCGTCGCCACGCCGCTCGACCTCGACGACGACGATCCCACCCCGCCGCTGACCGGACGCGGCACGCTCACCATCCGCAACCCCGCGCTGAAGCCGTGGACGGCGGACAACTTCGATCTCTCCGCCGAATACTACACGAGCAACGGCGGTCTCGTCAGCGCCGGCGTGTTCCGCAAGGATCTCCAGAACTTCTTTGGCGATTCCTCGCGCCTCGCGACCGCGGAGCTGCTGACCGAGATGGGCCTGGATCAGCGCTACCTGAACTGGAACATCGTCACGAAGTTCAATTCCGGCAACGCCCGGATCACCGGCGGCGAGATCAACCTCAAGCAGTCGCTCCGGCGGCTCGGCTCGTGGGGCAGTTACTTCACGCTCTTCGCCAACGGCACGAAGCTCCAGCTCGACGGCAATCCCGGCGCGTCTTTCACGAGCTTCATCCCGAAGAGCGGCAACTGGGGCGCGACCTTCGCACCGAAGCGGTTCACGCTGACGGCGCGTTGGAATTACCGCGGGCTCGATCAGCGGGCGCCGCTGGCCGCGTACGGCCCGAATGGCCACGAGTATATCCAGGCCCGCACCGTGCTGGACATCAGCACGTCGTACCAGTTGACGAAGCGGCTCTCGCTGATCGGCAGCGTGAACAACATCTTCAACCGACCGCTGCGCTTCCTCCGCTACGGCGACCTCACGCCCACCTATGCGCGCCAGTATGCGGAACAGGAATACGGCATCCAGATGGCGGTCGGGCTGCGGGGATCGTTCTAAGAGTGCGTCTAAGAAACAATCTTGTCATTCTGAGCGATGAGTGTGGGCGGGGTGCCCTCACCCCGCGATAGTGATTCGGAAATGCTTTTTCTCGGGGTGAGGGCACCCCGCCCACAAATACCGATCTCACTGGCGTTGATTCGCGTGGATTCGCGGGCAACTGCATTTCTCCATCCAGGCGAGCGTCCATGGGACAGTCCTGCCCGACGCAGTAGGTTGCGGATGGCCTCCGCAACCCACTCAATTGCGCCATGCTCTTCTGGTTGAAGAAAACGATCGGCTCCTGGTTGATGCCGCTGCCGATCAGCCTCGTCGCATTGCTGGCCGGCTTCCTCCTGTTGCGGTACACGCAGTGGCGGCGGCTCGGCCGGATGGCGATTGGCCTTGCGGTCGCCGTGCTGCTGATTTTCAGCAACAACTTTGTCGCCAAATCCCTGGTGCGGTCGCTCGAGACGAAGTACCCGGGCATTCCCGAGTTTGTGCCCGGCGCGCCGCTGCCGCCGCAGATCGCCTCCTGCCGCTACGTCGTGGTCCTCGGGGGCGGCAACGGCGTCACGCCCGGCCTCGCCGCCACCAATCTGCTCTCGTCCGCGTCGCTGGCGCGATTTGTCGAGGGGCTCCGCATCTGGCGCGCGCTGCCGGCTGCGAAGCTGATCGTGACGGGCGGCGGCCGGGCCGGCGAGGAGCCCAACGCGCATTTCATTGCCCGCGCCGCCCTCGCGTTCGGCGTGCCCGCCGAACGCCTGCTCGTCATCGATCGCGCCCGTGACACCGAAGACGAATCCCGGGCCGCAAAGGCCCTCGTGGCCGGGGAGCGCGTCGCCCTGGTCACGTCCGCGTGGCACATGCCCCGGGCCTGCGCGCTCTTCCGTAGTGCAGGAATCGATACGGTGCCCTGCCCCGCCGACTTCGCCACCCACTTGGATCCGGGCTTCCGGATCGACGATTACACGTGGACCTTCTGGGCGCTTGGCGGCAGCGAACGCGGCCTGCGCGAACGCCTCGGCTTCCTCTGGATCTGGCTGCGCGGCAAGGGCTGAGCCGGGGCACGGAGCCAGGGCGTACTGGGTTTCACCCCAAACCATGGCCGGTCCTTCCCCGCTGCGTTCGCGTCAATTCGCGTGATTCGCGGGCACTCTGCGGAATGTTTCCGCCCTGATCCCTTTTCCCTGTGTTCAGCTTTTCCCAGGGGCGACCGCAGACGCCTGGGCTGTCGCTGGCCTGCTCGCCGGCCGCCTGCGCAGCACGAGGATGTTGCCGGCGACACAGAGCGCGATTCCAGATACCTCCATCGCGCCCAAACGTAGTCCCTCGAAACCCGCGGACAGCAGCAGCGCCACGATGGGAATGGCCGCCGCGGTGTAACCCGCCCGATCCGCCCCAATCCGGCCGACCAGCGTCAGATAGGCGCCGAACGCCAGCACCGAACCGAACAACGCGAGATAGCCGAGCGCGAGCATGTAACCGGGCGACGGGTCGAAGACGAAGCTCCGGCCCCGGGCCACCGCATACAGCCCGACGAAGGCGGCGCCGTAGAGCATGCCAAACGTGTTGAGCTGCACGACCGGCAGCCCGTGGCGTTGGTTGCGCGCGGACAGGAGATTGCCCGCGCACGCCGAAACGGCGCCCACCAGGCCGTAGATCATGCCCACGACGGCATCACCGCCGCGCACCGGTTGGCGGAATTCCGGCAGAAAAATCAACGCCACCCCGCCGACCCCGAGCAGCGCGCCAAGCACCGTCGCCGGCCGAACCGGCGTACGGAAGAACAGCCGCGTCCCGGCGATGTTGAAAAACACGAGCAGCGAAAAAATCACGGCCACCAGTCCCGAGCTCACCCGACTTTCGGCGAGATACACGCAGACGTAGTTGAGCCCGAACAGCAGCGCACCCTGCAGCGCCATCCAGCCGTGTTCGCGCACGGAAAATCTCAGGCGGAGCCTCCGGGCCAGCGACCAAAGCAGCAGCATCACGCCGGCCAGCGCGAAGCGATAAGCCACCGACATCTCCGGCGGCACCCGGCCAAGCTGAAAGGTGATGACCAGCCACGTCGACCCCCAGATCAGCACCGCCACGAGGTAAAGTGCCAGGTTGTTCATTCGCTGCCCCGAATCACTGACGCCAACCCGCGGCCGACTCGAAACGAAACCGCCGGTCCGGCGGATACCGCTCGCGATTTTCCATCAGCACAACCCCCCAGTGGCGCTCCCCGCCCCCCGCTCCCCCAGCGGGGCTTCGCCCACCGGGGTCTGCCGGGAGCCGCGGTGGTTGTCCGGCCGCGCGCGTTTTTTGCGAAATATTCGCGCGCGAGATTCGTCATAGAGGGTATGAGCACCGCATACCCGACCGTTGGAAACCACTACGCTTCCGGCTATGCCAAGGGCCGGCACGCCGCGCAGGAACACCTGCCCGCCAGCGACAACCCGTTTCGCGCCGGCAGTGCTTCGTATCATGGTTGGAACGACGGCTACTACGACGAGCAAAGCGCGCGCCACCTCGCCATCGCGCGCCACAGCGCGGCCTTGTGGGGCCGCAATTGATCCTCCGCGCCGGCGGCAACGACGGTATTTCGTCGTCTCCGACTGCATTGATCCGGCTTGGTGCCATTCCGGACTGGCCTCGGTAATTCGATCATGACGTCCACGGAAAACTCGCGTCGGCCCGGGGGATTGGCTTCATCCGAGTGGCCAGCTTCAATTCATGAGCAGCGATGGCGCATTTCGTCCGATCAGCAAAGCCCCGGGGTCGACGGGGCGGCTCCACCGTTGCCAGAGTGAAAGTGTCGGCGTCATGCAGACCGCGGACGAATCGCGGCTGGTGGCAACTCGCCGGATCAGCGCCGGCGAACGACTTTTTCGAATCGAAGGCGAGACCACGCAGCGGCCTTCACGCTATTCGCTGCAAATCGATGAGAATCTCCACCTCGACATCGGCACCGGTCGCAGCGCGGAAGAAATCCTGGGCCGATATTACTGGCGATTCATCAACCACAGCTGCGATCCCAGCGTCGCGATTGAGGGACGCGAGGTCGTGGCGCTGCGCGCCATCGATCCGGGCGAGGCCGTCACCTACAACTACAACACGACGGAATGGGACATCGCGGAACCTTTCGCGTGCCGCTGTGGCAGCGCCAACTGCCTCCAGGAAATTCGCGGGTTCAAACACCTGGGCGTCACGCAACGCGAGCGATTGCGCGGCGTGGCACCGCACCTCGCGCGGAAAACGCGCCGCGAAGATGCGGGCACGGTGCGAGACCCGGGCTGAGAATTCGCCCGCCCGGCCGGCGCACCACCGAACGCACATCGCGCGAACATGCTGCATGAAATCTTCGAGCGGACGGCGCAACGCTGGCCCGAACACGTGGCGGTCGAGATTCCGCCGGGCGACGGCCGGCCGGCCCGAACCTTCGTCACGTACGCCGAACTCGCTCGCGCCGCCAACGCCCTCGCCCAACGCCTGCGCCCGTTCGCCGATCGCGAATGCGTCGTCGGCGTCCTTTTGCCACGCACCAATCCGCAGTTGTTCGTCGCGCAACTGGCAATCCTCGAGGCGGGCGCGGCTCATGCCTGCCTCGATCCGTCGTTCCCGGATGAACGAGTCCGCGAAATTCTCGGCGACGCGCAGCCCGTCGTTCTCTTGACCGACCGCGACGGGATGGCGCGGCTGCCGCGCTGCGGATGGGAGGGTCTGGCCGCGATCGACGTTGGAGCGGCGCTGGTTTCGGTTGCGGACAGCGCGTCGGAAAAGGCAGCGCTCAAGTGGAGCGGAAGCCGTGAGGTTTTCGCGCGACCCGGCGGAACGCTCACGCGTTCCGCTACCGTGACGGTCGAGGCGCGAGCTTTTTCGACGCCCGCTCAGCCGAATGGCGGCGCGGCCGCCACCCGCCCGGCACCCCGGCTTTCGCCGGAGCGGCTGGCATATGTCATCTACACTTCCGGCACCTCCGGACGGCCCAAAGGCGTGATGGTCGAGCATCGCAGCATCAGCAACCTCGTTGCGACCGATGTTGAAACGTTTCGGCTCACGCCCTCCGATCGGGTCGGACAAAGTTCGTCGGCCGCCTACGATTCTTCGATCGAGGAAACCTGGCTCGCGTTCGCCGCCGGCGCCGCCCTCGTCGTCATGGACGACGACACCGTGCGGCTCGGTCCGGATTTGATCGGCTGGCTCCGGCGCGAACGTATCACCGTCCTCTGTCCGCCGCCCACGCTGCTGCGCGCCACCGGTTGCCGCGATCCGGAATCGGCGCTGCCCGGCTTGAAGCTGCTGTACGTCGGGGGCGAGCCGCTGCCGCGCGATATCGCGGACGGTTGGTCGCGCGGTCGATTGCTCGTCAACGGTTACGGCCCGACCGAATGCACCGTGACCTGCCTGCGCGACGTGGTGAGCGCCGGCGAGCCCGTCACCGTCGGCCGTCCGGTTCGCGGCGTCACCGCGTGGGTGCTGAACGAGGAGCTGGCGGAGGTCGCGGGCGGCGAACGCGGCGAGCTCTGCATCGGCGGCATCGGTTTGGCGCGCGGTTATTGGCAAAGACCCGAGCTCACGGCGGAAAAATTCATCGCGCATCCGCGCCTGGGCCGGATCTACCGGACCGGTGACCTCGTGCACTGCGATGCGACCGGCAGATTTTCCTATCACGGGCGGATCGATTCGCAGGTCAAGGTGCGCGGTTACCGCATCGAGCTCGGCGAAATCGAGGCGCGGCTGGTGGCGTCGCCCGGAGTGCGCGCGGCGGCGTGCTACGTGCACGATGCCAACGGCCACGCCGTGCTCGCCGCCGTGGTCGTGCCCGAAGATCACGGCCGGCCGCCCTCGACCGACGATCTGAGATCCGCGCTTGGCCGCGTGTTGCCGGATTACATGGTGCCGGGCCGCATCGGGCTGTGGTCCGAGCTGCCGACGACCGTTGGCGGCAAATTGGATCGCGCTGCCCTGTCGCGGCTGCACCTGTTCGAACCTCCTCCGCCGGCCACACCGGAAACCCCGCGCAATTCCATCGAGGCGAAGATTCAGGCGGCGTTCTCGAAAATTCTGCGCGGCCCGCCCAACGTCTCCCTCCAGGCGGACTTTTTCGTCGATCTCGGCGGCGACTCGCTCAGCGCCGCGCAACTCGTCACGGCGCTGCGCGACGATCCGACCACCGCCTGGGCCACGGTGCGCGACATCTACGAAGCAAGGACGGTTGCGGCGGTTGCCGCCCGCGCGCCCGAAACGGCCCTTCCTTCGGCCCCGCCGCCTTTGGACCCGATCCCGGCATCGACCGCAAATCGGCGGGCGCTCACCGGCCTGTTTCAACTGGCCTGGCTCGCGGCCAGTCTGGCGACGGTCTCCGTTCTGGCGTACGTGGCCGCATTTCGTGTCCTGCCCTGGGTGACCGCGACGATGGGAGTGACACTCCTGATTGCCGTTACCCCGCCGCTGTGCCTGACGGGCATTGCCCTGTGGACCGCGATCGCCGTGCGCCTCGCGGCGTGGACCAAGCGGCGTCTGGTCGGACGCTACGAACCCTGGCGCAGGCCGGTTTGGGGCGAGTTTTACCGGCGCAACTGGGTGGTGCTGCAAACGGCGAAGTTGATTCCGTGGCGGCTGATCGAGGGAACCGAGTTTCAAAACGCCGCACTGCGTGCGCTCGGCGCGCGGATTGGCGAACGCGTTCATCTTGGGCGCGGGGTGGATTTGCTGCGCGGCGGCTGGGACCTGCTCGAGATCGGTGACGATGTGAGCGTCGGGCGGGATGCCGGGCTCGAACTGGTTCACTACGAAGAGGGCCAGATCGTGTTTGACCGGATTTCGCTGGGCAACGGGTCGACCCTCGAGACGCACGCCTATGTGGGGGCGGGGGGTGCGATCGGGCAAAACGGTTTTCTCACCGCGCGCTCCTCGCTCGCGCGCGGAGCTTGTCTCCCGGCGGACGAACGCTGGGACGGCATTCCCGCGCGGCCGGCGGGAACGCCGCCCGCGCCGCCTCCGTTGCCGGCCGGCGAGCGAGCGCCATCACCGCGTCTCCACGGAACCTGCCTTGTCATGGCGCGGTTGATCCTGGCCGCCGCTTTGTTGCTGCCGCTCGAATTGCTCGCAATTGGCTTCGCCCGGATCTTCGGCGTCGACGCGGACGCGGCGGCGACGTGGCTGAGCCACCCGGCGATCACTCTGCGCATCCTCGGCGAATGCGCGGTGCTGGCCGGGCTTTCGTTGCCGATGCTGCTCGCCACTGAGGCGCTCGCCTGCCGGGCGATGGGCCCGGTGCGGGCCGGAATCGTGGGTTGCTGGAGTCCGAGCTACCTGCGCGCGAGTCTGAAGACCGGGCTGGTCGAATCCGCCGGTCGATGGCTGTACGGCACGCTGTTCTGGCCCGCATGGCTGCGGCTGGCTGGCATGAAGGTAGGCGCCGGCTGCGAAATCAGCAGCCTGATCGACACGGTTCCCGAACTGGTCGAGATCGGCGCTCAGAGCTTTTGTGCCGACGGAATTTACCTGGCCGGCCCGCTGATCCACCGCGGGACGGTCACACTCCAACCGGTGCGGCTCGGTCGGAACAACTTTGTCGGCAACGGTGCGGTCATCCCGGGCGGCACGCGATTTCCCGACAATGTCCTGCTGGGCATCTGCACCGTGGCGGATCAGTCGTTTCTGCGGCCGGACACCTCCTGGTTCGGACACCCGCCGTTTGAATTGTCGCGGCGCGCCACGACCGGATTCGATCGCCGGCTCACGCACGATCCGACGCCGATTCGGTACGTGGTGCGCGTATCCTGGGAAGTGCTTCGTTTCGCGCTGCCGGTCCCGTACGCGCTGATCATACCCGCCTGGTTCGCCATCGTTGCCGCCGCGATGCCCGCGCTGCCTCCCGCCGTCTTCCTGCTCGTGGCGCTTCCGCTGCTGAGCATGGCCGCAGTCGCTTCGCTGACGGTGCTGGCCATCGGCATCAAATGGATTCTGCTGGGGCGGGTCCGGCCCGGCATGCATCCGCTGTGGTCGGCGTGGGCGAGCCGGTGGGATTTCTTCTGCCTCGCCTGGACCATTTATGCCGGCGAAGCGGCGACGATGTTCGATGGCACCGTGGCGTTGGTCTGGCTGGTCCAGGCGATTGGCGTCCGCGTGGGCCGCGATGTCGTGCTGGGCAACGGCTTTGCGGACTGCATTCCCGATCCCGATCTGCTCACATTGGAGGATGGCGCCACCGTCGACTGCCATTTCCAGGCGCACACGTTCGAGGACCGGGTGTTGAAAAACGATCATGTGGTGATTCGCCGCCACGCCACGGTGAGCCGCAACGCCGTCCTGCTGTACGGCGCGGTAATCGGTGCCGCCGCGCGCGTCGCGCCAAACAGCGTCGTGATGAAACACGAACACCTGCTGGCCGGTCGCAGCTACGCCGGCGCGCCGGTGTAGTGCCGCCAACCCTACGGCGGCCTCTTCTTTTTCTTTTTCGGCGGTTTACCGGTGGACGGTTGCCGATCCGACGCCACGCGCGGCGCGGCGACGGGGCTCAATGGGTCCAGCACGGCTGGCAGCCGCTGGCGCGCGGCCTTGGCCGCCTGTGGCCGAGTCAGGCGGGTCGGTCTGTTCGGCGAACGGCGCGCCACTCAGCCGAGATCGCGTCGCCCGTCAATCGCTCAGCGGCAGCGCCGCGATCGGGATCAACCGCACCGGTCCGAAGAGACCGGCTTCCATCGGCTCGAGATCCTTCCACGATTTGCGCTGCGACTGCTGGATGTTGGTCTTGGTGCGTCGCGACAGCAACCCGCGGGCTTCACCGACGAGCCGGTTGTGCCACGGGCTGCTCACCTCGACCACGACTTCATTGCGGCCGTCGCGCAGCGCCGCCGTGCAATCAACGCGAAACGGCGCAGTCCACACGACGCCGAGCGGCTGGCCGTTGACCCACACTTCCCCGATCGACCACAGCCGGCCGAGGTCGAGTTCCACCCGTGGTGCGCGCGCCCGCCAGCCCTCGGGGAGCAGGAAGCTTTGCCGGTATTTTCCGCTGCCGGAAAAATATCTCAGTTCGGGCACCGTGGTTCGGGTCCACGGCCCTACGCGCGGGAGCGCCAACGGCGGCGGCGCGCCGAGGGGCGAGGCAAATTCCACGGTCCAATCCGCATCGAGCGCAAGGGGCTCCGGCAACGCGGGCACGCGCCATTCGCGCCGCTCTCCGCCTGCCGTCGTCGTCGTATAATCGCCGGCTCGATCGGTCACGAGCAGCGAACGGCTCCCGCGCCGCTCAATTCCCGCCGCCGGCGTGATCGCGGCGATCGCGTCCGCGGGCGCGGCGCGGCGAAACACCACGAAGATCGAACCGCGCGGCGCCAGCGTCAGCGGAAGCTCGACGCCTCCGGAGGTGCGACGAAACATCGCGGCATCCGCAATCGTGCCGGTCCGCGGGTCCCACCACTCCGGCGCCCGGTCACGCACCCGAAACGTCGCGCTGCCGGTGAACGCCGTCGGCTCGCGGTTTCGCACGAAGTAGATGTCGGTCTCTCCCTCGCGGCGATGCGTGAAATCCAGCGCGGCCGGCGCGACAAAATCCGGGCCGAGGCCCAGCGTGCCCAACACGTCGCGCTCCGTCTTCCCCTCCACGATGCGTCCCCGCCCGTGCGCCCGCATCGTGCGCGCGCGTCCGTCGAGCTCGCCCCAGAGTTGCGCCGCGAGTTGCTGCACGCGCGCCTCGCTGCCGGGAAATCCCTCGAGTCCCGACGCGTGCAGTGGCCGGCGGCCAATCACCGTCGCGCCCTCGGCGACGAGCCGCTCGATTCGCGCCAGCACCGCCGGGCTGATGTCGTCGCGCTCCGGCAGCACGAGCACGCCATAGCTCATGCCGTCCGGCAGCGTCAGCCGCCCGTTGCGCACGCTGAGCCGATGGAGAATGACGTCCGCGTTCGTCACATCGTAGTCATACCCCGGCCCCAGGCCGGCCGGATTGCGCCGTGGACCGACAAAACTCGCGCCGCGGTCTCCATAGTAATAAAGAACGTCCGCCACGAAGTGCCCGCGTTGCAGCAGAAACGATCCCCGCGCGAGGTACGCCAGAAACGCCGGCGCCTGCGGCCACCACGTGACATTGCGGTTGAGATGCGTGCCGGCGCCGTACACCCAGCCGGGCGTGCCCGCCTCCGGACTCTGGTGCGTCCAGGTGTGCCAGACAAAATGGTTGCCGCCCTCGCAGAACACGCGGTCGGCGCTCTCCTTCAGGTCCTGCGGCCCCTCGGCCCAGTGGTGAAACGATGTGAACGACTCGAGGTGCGCGCGCCGCTTGCCATAGATGTGCGCGGCGGAGGCCGGCTCCTTGATCACGTTGAGCGCATCGCTCTCCGGCCGAAACGGCCAGAACTCGCCCTGCACATTGTCGATCGCGCCGTTCGCCAGCAGCGCATCCACCGGCGGCGTGTGGATCGGCGGGCCCGGTCCGCCCGCCTCGGACTTGATCTGCAACCCGGCCGCGTGCGCCACCTCCGCGGCCGTGCGGTAGTACGCGTCGACAAAAACCTCGCCGAGCGTCTTCTCGTAATCGTGAAGGAACCGCTCGGTCGTCTCGGCGCCGCCGATTCGCGCGCCGAAAATCGCCGGCAGATACGGCGTGAGCTCGTAGCCGCGGCGCCGCTTGAATTCGCCCGCGAACACCGGCGACCAGACCTTGCCGACCACCTCGTAGCTCGCGAGGTAGCAGTTCGTGATTCCGCTCTGCGCGAGGTCCCCGCCGAAACCCTTCTTCAATTGCGCGATCACGTGGTTCATGTGCACGCGGGTCGCCTCGGGATTCAGGTGATCGCTCGCGTAGCCGTCCGACGCCGGACTCGGCACCTTGAGCTTCTCGCCGGTCACCGCGCACACGTAACGCAGGATGGTCCACGACCCCGGCGGGGCCGCCCAGCGCAGCCGGCCCTCGCGGTCGACCTTCGCGGTGACGTCGATGAAATCGCGCGCACTGGTGACGTCGAACGATGGCAGGCCGGCCGTGGCGAAAACCCCGCCGGGGCCGGTGAGCGCACCGTTGTGAATGTTGCCAGCCTTCCAGTCGTAGTACGTCAGCGGCATCGGGGCCCGGACGAGCTGCGCGCCATCCCGCTCGGAGTTCACCGCGTGCGAGGCGGCGAGGTTGCGGCCGGCGGTGTCGCGGACCTCGAACTCGCCCAGCGTCCAGCTCGGCCGGCCGGCCGCGTGCCCGCTGAGCAGCCGCAGCCGGACATGCGTCGCTTTCGTGCCGGCAGGGAGCGCGAACCGCTGCGGCCCGGCGGCCGCGGCCAGGTTCGCCTCGAGCACCGGAGCAAAGTCCGCGTCGCGTGCACCGGTCGTGGATACGTCGACCGCGAACGCCTTCACCGGCGTCATCGTGGCGGCGAGTTCCGCGGCGGCGTTGGGCCGGCCCTGATCGAGGACGACGGCCGAGAGCGCGTTGAGGCCTGCGGGCTCCAGCCGGAAGACGAATTCGTGCGCCGGCAGCCGCCGGGGTGCCCGTAGTGCCAGCACGGCTACATCCGTCCAAAACGCGGGCCGGCCATCGGCGCCGAGCGGGGCGGCGCGTTCCGGCGTCGGAAAGGGCAGCGCCACGTCGGTCTCGCGGCCACCGTCCACCGTGGTCTCGGTCGCATAAAGCGCCATCGTCGCGTGGCGCGGCTCGATCCACGGGCCGCCGAGATCCCAGCTGCTGATGACCGACATGTCGACCTGCAGGCCCAGCCGCCGGGCTTCGCCCACCGCGAGCTTGAGCTGGGCAATCCAGGGCTCGCTCAGGAACGCGGGCCCCGGCGGCGGAAAGGCGGACTTGTCGCCGCGGGCGCCCATCTCGAAGAGCAGCACGCCGCCGAGACCCGCCTCCTTCATCGCGCGCAGTTCCTCGAGGGCAGACGGCGCGTGCATGTAGCCGTTCATCCACAGCCAGTAGGTATGCGGCCGCGCCTCCATCGGCGGCGTGAGGAATCCGGCCTCGAGCGGATCGACGGCGGCGAATGCAGCTGAACCGATTCCGAGATAAAGCGCGAAGCACGAAGCGAATCGCGTGGTCTTTTGGGACACAGAGGCCCTAGCGCGCCGCAGCCCCAACCATAAAACCGAGGGACAGCTTCTTGACCGCGGATTACGCAGATGACGTGGAAAAAACCATCCGCGTACTCGGCGTAATCCGCGGTCGAATGACTGGGGTTGTTCGTGGGTGGTGTTCGCCTTCATGTCTATTTTTCCAGGGGGATCACCATCGTTTCGACGCCGAGCGCCTCGCCGATTCGGCGCAGCGACTGCGCGCGATGACCGACGCCGAGCGCGAAGTGGTGCGTGGGCCCCTCGGCCACCCAGCGCTTGAGGAAGGTCCGCACGTCCGGTCGGAAAAATCCGCGCGTGTTGGTGTTGCCGGTCGCGGGAATCGGACCGCCCACGCTCTCCCCCTCCGCGATGATGAACTTGAATCTGCCCTGCGCGGTGACCCCGATGCTCAACATCGTGATCGGTCCTTCCCTGATCTTGAACTCGACGCTCGCGCCGTGCCCGGGCTTGCCGTGGTATTTCACGAGGCTGCGGAGCACCGGCTTCCCCGCGGCGATGTTGATGTGATGCGGGCCGTCATGCCCGACCAGCACGAACCCCTCGCGGAAATCGATCGGGTGAAACTCGGCGAAACTGCCGCCAATCCCGAGCCGATCCATGATCAGCATGGCGACGCACGTTTTCAGATCGGATTCGCCGCACATCGGAAACCCGGCCGCCGTCAGCAGTGAATTGCCCACGATGAGATTCGTCACGAGCGTCCGGAGCGGCGAGCCGGCCTCGCCCTCGTAGTAGTACGCGAGCCCGTCAAGCGCGTGGTGCGTGATGAACTGGTCGAGCGCGACGGCGGCCCGCGCGGCAGTCTGCAGGTCCTCGTCCGTCAGCTTGCGCGTCAGCGGATCGGCCTTCGGGTCCGGCGTGTCGAAGAGCGCGAGAATCTCGCCGCGTTTCCGCTCCGCTGCCGCCGCCGTCACGTCGCGTTCGAATCGCAGCAACTCGTCCGCCTCGGTCTGGACGACGTGACAGCCAAACGCCGCGGTGAGCGCGGTCTGATCGGTCTGCAGGTCGAGCATGTGCTCGATCGGATGGCCAAAATGCCCGAGCCGCGCCCGCTTCACGTCGTGCAGCGCCATCGCGATCTCGCACCATTCCAACAGCTCCGCCTCCACGGCAGGGTCGTTTTCCAGCGTGCCGAGAATCACCTCGGGCGGACGCTTGCCCATCCGAATCGCCACGCCGGTGAATTCCGGCACGGAGCAGAAATCGTCGTTCGCCAGCTGCATCTGCGTCGTCGCCCGGGCGTAGTCGAGCGCCGCGAGCGGCTGGAGCGCCACGAGCACCACCGGCACGTCGAGCGAGCGAATGACGATGCCGAAGGTCGCGGAGGTGGCATACGTCACCATGTCGCAGAAGACCAGATCGAGATCCGCCGCCTTCAGCCGCGGCACGAGCGCGTAGGCGGCCAGCGCCTGATCGATCAGCCCGAAGTTCGTGACGGTCACACCCGTCGCGGCGACGCGCCGCACGAGCACGTCGATCTTGGCGAGCATCTCGTCGCGCAGGCCGGCGAACTGGTTCCAGTAGGTGTGGTGGCCCACGCCGAACACGCCGATCCGCGCGGTGCGCGGCTTGCGCCGGGGGATCCCGGGCGTCGGCCCGGTCGCGGAGCGGCGTGACTTCGATTTCGCTGCGGCAGTGGAAGCGGTCATGAGAAGGTCATTTCAGCGGCGAGCGTCCGCTGAGAATCAGCCAGGCGAGCGGATAGACGAGCGCGGAAGCCAGGAACACGGGAGTGAACGAGTAATGATCGACCACCGGGCCGATGACGAGATTCGACAGCATGCCCGCGATGCCGCCGCACGTGCCGGTCAGGCCGACCGTGGTGGCGACATCCCCGCGCTCCACCGTGTCGCCGACCAGCGTCATGAAATTCGTGATCCAGATTCCGTGGGCGAACATCAGCACGGCCATCAGCCCGATGGCCACCGCGGGCGTGCCGGCCAGCGCCGCAAAAAACGAGGCCGGCGTCATCAGCGCGGCGATCAGCATCAGGGTCATCCGCGCCCGCCGCGGCGGCCAGCCATGCGCAGCGAAGCGATCGGAAACATAGCCTGCGCCAACATTGGCGATTTCCAGCGCGAGAAACGGGATCCAGGTGAGTGCGCCGATGCTCGCGAGCGACATGCCGCGCTCGCGCGCGAGATACTGCGGAATCCAGAACATGTAGAAATAGAAGACCGGATCGAAACAGAACCGCGCGGCCAGCAGCCGCTGCACGTCGCGCCGGGCCAGCAACGCCCCCCAACCGGACCGTCCGGCCGGTTGTAGGGCGGGGTCGCCGACCCCGCCGCCGCTCCGCGTCGCGGCATCGACCCCGCGAAACGCCAGCATCCAGATCACCAGCCACGCCGCGCCCAGCGCCGCCGTGCCGGCAAACGCGCCGCGCCAGCCGACGAGCCGCTCCGCCCACACCGTGAGCGGCGGCGCCAGCACCGCGCCCACCGCGGCACCGCTGCTCGCCAGCCCCACGGCAATGCCCCGCCGGTTCGCCGGCATCCATTCGACGGCACCCTTGATCGCGCCCGGAATGGCGGGGCCTTCACCGACGCCGAGGAAGAATCGCGCGGCTCCAAGGCTGAGCGGCCCGACGACGAAGGCGTGGGCCGCGCTTGCCGCCGACCAGAAGCCGAGCGAAAGCGCCAGCCCGCGCCGCGTGCCGAGCGCATCCATGATGCGACCGCCCAGCGCGAGCATGATCGTGTAGCTGAGCACGAAGGCGAACACCACGCGTGAGTACACGGTGTTCGTCATTCCGAACTCCGCGGTGATCTTCGGCGCGAGCACGCTCAGCACCTGCCGATCGAGAAAGCACAACGCCGCCGCGGCGAAGAGCAGCAGGCAGAGCACCCAGGCGCGCGCGGGCGAGATCGGTGGCTGGCCCCTGGTCATTCCGAGCCGGTGAACGTGGCGGTGGGGCCGGTTCTCCGAACCGGCCTGAGTTTGGGGACCAATCGCAGGGTGGCGCGCGATTTAGCGTGAAGCCCAGGCCCGCTCGGGGAGCGGGCCCCACCCGGCGAGCCTGTTCTTTCCAGATCCATTCGACCGGATTTTGGCGCTCCTCCCCTCAAAATCCCAGCGACACCGAAAACCGGAAGCTCCGCGGCTCGCGCGGCACGACGCGCCAGTAGCCGTCGCCGACGCGGTTGAGCCGGATGACCTGGATGCGATCACTGTCGAACGCATTCGCGATGTTCAGCTGCGCGCGCAGCGTCGTGCCACGGCCGAGCGGCCCCGACTCGAGCCGGATGGAATACCCGACGAGGGCGTCGACGTTGTAGATTTCCGGCCCGTACTGGATCTTGCCGAGCACATCCTTCCCCAGCGCGTCGAACCCGGTGATTTCACGCTGCAGCACGTTGTTGTCCTGCCAGCGCACGCCGGCGCCCACGAAGAAGCCCTTCAGCTTCTCCCCGGTGAACGAGTAGCGCACGAACGCGTTCGCCTTGTGCGGGCGGTTGTTGTAGCCGAGTTCGTTCAGGGCGAAGAGATTCGCGACGCCGGTTTCGATCTGCGCCAGCTCGGTGCTGATCGGGATGTTCGCCGTCGTGACCAGCGACGACGGAAATTTTCCGTAGTACGCCTTCTGCTGCGCGAACCAGGGATACCAGTCCTGCCCGAGGTTCGAGCGTTTGAGCTTCGTGTACGAATATGACGCGGTGATCGTCCAGTTCTTCGTCGGATTGGCCTTCACCTCCAGCTCGTAGCCCTGCGTGGCGAGGTCGGACATGAAGTCGCCGAGGTACGAGATGAGCGATCGCGCGTCCGCCTCCGCCTGTGAAATCAGCCCGTTGTCGCGGTACGCCGTGATGATCCGCCGGTGCGCCACGATGAAGGTGTTGTCGCGCACGGTCGGATCGTTGCGCGACTTCGTGTTGAATGCAGTCGCCCGCGCGAACAACCGGCCGTCGAGGAAGTTGAAGATCGCGCCGTAATCGCGGCCGGTCCCCTCCGGCGGCACCGGGAGCGACGCGTCCGGCAGCATCCGGCGGTTCGTCTGCGGCACGCCGTTGTTGTTGGACTCGTTGTAGAACACGCTCACGCCCTTGAGCAAGCCAAGCACCGCGCCCGCCGTGTAGGTCTTGAAATCATACGAACGCCGGTTCGCCGGATCCTCGCCGAGCAGCTCGTATTCATTCGCGATCTTCGCGCCGCTCGCGACGCGCGGATCCGCCGGCGCGATGCGCGCCGGGAGGTAGGGCGTGATGTCCACCTGATCGCGGCGCACTCCGCCGGTGACGATCAGCCGGCCGCGGAAGAAGCGGCTCTGGGTCGCGAGCATGAGGCTGTCGATGTCGCGCAGCGCGCCATTCGCGTTGGAGTTCGTGATCAGCCGCGGCGCGTAGGTGACGCCGCCGTAGACGATCGGCCGCGCATCGAACCGCGAGCCCGCATAAAACGTTTCCGGCTCGTCGGCCGTCACGTAGCGCCGCCGGTAGAGCGTGTTCTGGCCGTTCTCCGGCGCCGTGGGGTTCAAGATTGGCACGCGCGTCGCGGCGTTGACGAGGATCTCCGGACCCTGGGAGGTGCGAAACGAGTTCTCCGAGCGTTCCGCCATGCCGGCCAGCCGGTGATCGCCCCAGCGGCCGAGGTCGAAACGCCACGAAGCGGTGCCCCGGAACACCTCGTTGCGCACGGCCTCGATGTTGTGGTACCAGACCTGCTCGACGTAGAGCTGGCCGGCGCGCGGATTCACGACGCGAGTGGCCGTCCCGTCGGGGTTCGGTGAATACAGGTTGGGGTCGCCGTACAGCGCGAAGTCACCGGACATCTGGTGCGAGAAACCCGCGCCATGCTCGCGGTTGTAGGCGAACTCGAGGAAGCCGTCGCGGCCCAGCTGCTGCTCGATCCGCACGAACTTCCGGTCGATGTGATTCGTACGCACCGCCTCGGGCCCGTAGTAGTTGATGTCGTAGGGCGCGTACGGCAGCCCGTTCGGCTGCGGCGTCACCGGCAGGAGTGTCTGGTAAGCGCCCGATTCGAGCCGCGGCGCGGGAATCCCGCTGTTGACGCCGGCCTCGTAGCGGCCGGCGCTGCGGTACACGACCGTGCTGGCGCTGCCGGTGCGCGCGAACATCGGCCGGCCATCGTTGGCATCCCAGACGTTGCGCACGCCTACCCCGCGGATACCCGCGGTGTTCTGCACGGCGGTGGTGCTGGCGCCAAACGAAGTGTTGTCCGCCGTGCCATGCCCGCGCTCCCACCAGAACGACAGGTTGTCGATCCGGTTGAACGGCCGCTCCGACGGCGTGTCGAGACTGCCCCGCTCGTACAGCGCGGTGAGCGTGGTCCGCGGCCAGGGCTTGAAGGCCGCGACGATCGTCCCGCGGTCCGTCTCGCGGTGCGCATATTTCCGCCAGGTGTCGCGTTCGTCGTGCACGCCCATGACGCGCAGCCCAAACCGCTCTCGAACCGCGGCCACATTGAGGTCCGCCTCGGCGCGATACGCGCCCCACGAGCCGGCGACGCCAGTGAGGTTGAGCGACGTGCGCCGCAATTCGGGCTGTCGCGTCGCGGCATTGACGATGCCGCCGGCCGAGCCGAAGCCGAAGAGCACGGAGTTGGGCCCGCTCGACACGTCGAAACGGCCCGTGTTATACGAGTCGATCGGCAGCGTGGTTTCCAGGAAATCGACCGTCTGCGAGGCGAAGAGCCCGCGGTTATTGACGCGGACGCCGTTCAGCAGCGCACCGTCCATGTAGAAGAAACTCGGCGCGGTGGACACGGCGTTGAAGTCGGCGTTGGCGTTGACGCCGTACTCGAGCACGTCGCCGACGCTGGTGGCCCCGAGGTCCTTCAGGAATTCCTCGGTGAACACGGAGACCGACGCCGGCGTCTCCGAGAGCTTCGTGTTGATGCGACTGCCGGCGAGGGTGTTGCCGGCCTGGTAGCCGGCGTCCGCCGACGAACTGACGGTGAACGGGCTCAACACGACGGGCTCGGTGTCGCGGGGCGGCGCGGCGGGAGGCGCGATGGACTGCGCGACCGCGAGGCGGGACAGCAACAGCAGGGAAACGATGAGCGCGAGACCGGCGCGCGCGGCGCTGGCGGGGTTCTGGGCGTGCATGGCCGGGGTTCGGGAGCTGAGGTGAAGCAATAATCACGCTGCACAGCCTGCCGGGAGCACGCACGAGGTAGTCCGTGGCCGCGGGAAGCTGGCATTGAGGTGGCTGAACTGATCGGCGCGGTTCGCGGGCACTCAAGCCAATTACGTGACGTGGTGAGCGCAGGGCATCTCACTTTCTTGCATCGGAGGAAGCTGCGGCGCACGGCAGACAAGCCCGCCGAAGGCCGCAAGCGTGGCGCGACCACAGAGGCCGGACCCTCCACGCCCTGGATCCGCGCTGCGCTGTTGCAACTATCGCTGCGGCGGGTGCAAATTGGCCGCGCAGCGGAGCTGTCATCCGCTCCGCCGGCCACCACCCCAATAAACCGCGCTGCCCAACGGCACTGCCCCTCGATGAAATCCCACCTGTGCGCGATCCGTCGTCGCCCGCCACTGCTTGGACACGTCTTGTCCGTTGTACTCTTGCTCGGCTTCGCCGGCCGGAATGCACCGGCCCAGCCGGCCGCAGGCAACGTCGCAACACCGCAATCGACCGGCGTGATTTCCGGCCGCGTGCAGAACGCCGCCACCGGCCAGTACCTGAACAACGCGCGCCTCACGGTGCGCGGCACCAACCTCGTTGCATTCACCGACGAGTCGGGGACGTTTCGGCTCGCCCAGGTCCCGAGCGGCCCGGTCGTGCTCGAAGTGTTCTACACCGGCATGGAACCCCAGCAGGTCCTGCTCTCGATCAACGCCGGCGAATCGATCGAACGAGACATCGGGCTCTCGGGCACCGGCCGTTCCGCCAAAGACGAGGTGGTGAAACTCGAGTCAGTCGTCGTCTCGTCCTCGCGCGAGATGGACGGCGCCGCGATCGCGATCAACGAGCAGCGCTTCGCGCCCAACGTCGTCCACGTCGTGTCCGCGGACGAGTTCGGCATCGTGCCCGACGGCAACATCGGCGAGTTCCTGAAAATGCTGCCGGGGATCACGATGGATTACCGCGGCGGCGATCCGCGCGAGATCTCGATGAACGGCGTGTCGTCGGACTACGTGCCGGTCACAATCGGCGGTTTCAACCTCGCGACCTCCGAGGTCTCCGGCACCGGCCGCAACGTCGAACTCAACGCGGTCTCAATCAACAACGTCTCCCGGATCGAGGCGATCTACTCGCCCACACCGGAGTCGCCGGGCACGGCGCTCGCGGGCTCCGTGAATCTCGTGCCGCGCAGCGCGTTCGAGCGCGCGCGGCCGGTGTTCAACGGCAGCCTGTATGTCGCGGCCCGCGACAGCACGATCGAATGGGGTCGCACGCCGGGACCCCAGAAGGATCCGACGTGGAAGATTCGGCCGGGCTTCGAATTCTCGTGGAGCGTGCCCGTCAACCAGCGCTTCGGCTTCACGGTTTCGGGCGGTGCCTCGACGCAGTACGTCGAGGGCCCGCTGCTGGCGAACACCTGGCGCGGCACCGCGTCCGCGACGAACGGCGGCACGCTGCCGGACACGACGCCGGACCGGCCGTACCTCTCGGATTTCCGCGTGCGCATCGAGTCGAAGATCGCCGACCGCACGTCGTTCGCCACGACCGCCGACTACAAGCTTTCGCCGACGACGCGGGTGTCGTTTTCGTTTCAATACGGCACCTTCCACACCAACTACAACCAGCGGTCGCTGACCTTCATGGTCAACCGGGTGCTGCCCGCGGATTTCTCGCCCGCGTTCACCCACGGGTTCGCCGGCGCGGGCGAGGTGCGGCTTTCGAACGCCGGCAATCACCGCTACAGCCAGACGTTCATGCCGACGCTCTCATTGCGGCACGACGGACCGGTGTGGCGCACGGAAGCGGGTCTCGGCACGTCGCGCGCGCAAAACCGGTTCCGGAACATCGATCAGGACCGGTTCGCCTCCACCCTCGCGCGGCGCACCGGCGTCACGGTGTCGTTCGACGACAACTTCTACCTCCGCCCGCGGCGGATAACCGTGACCGACGGCACCACGGGCGCACCGGTCGATCCCTACAACATCAACACCTACGCGCTGAGCACGGCGGGGGGCTCGCCGCAGAAGTCGCGCAATGCTCAGCACACCGCGTTCGCGAATGTGCGGCGCGACCTCGACTGGCGGTGGCCGCTCACGCTGAAAACCGGCGTCGATGTCCGGCATTCGCGCACCGACAATCGCACCGCGAATAACTCGGTGAGCTACGTCGGGCCGGATGGCCGCGCGTCGACCACCCCGCTCGGCGGCAGCGACGACGGCGCCGGGATCGTTTACGACGAAAACTATCACCAGCTCGCGGGGCTCTACGGCACGCCGCGCGTGCAATGGGTGAGCAACGAAGAGACGCTGGAGCTGTACCGCACGCATCCGGAGTACTTCCGGCTCGACGAGAACACGCTCTACCGTTCGCAGATCAACTCGTCGAAGCTATCGAAGGAGACGATCTCGGCCGTGTTCGTGCGCGGCGACGCACAGTTCCTCGAACGCCGGCTGAAGCTGGTCGGCGGTATCCGCGCCGAGCAGACGAACATCCATGCGCACGGGCCGCTCAATGACCCGACGCGGAATTTTCAGCGCGATGCCAGCGGGCGCGTGATCCTCGGCGCGAACGGGCGGCCACTCACGATTACGAGTGATCCGCTCGGGATTGCCCGGCTGACGTTGATCGACCGGGGCGCCGAGGCGAAAAAAGAATACCTGCGCTGGTTCCCCAGCGTGAACGCGAGCTTCAATGTCCGCGAGAACCTCATCGCCCGCGCCGCTTGGTACACCTCGATTGGCCGGCCCAATTTCAACCAGTATTCCGGCGGGATTACGCTGCCGGACATCGAGTCGTCGCCCGGCCCGGGAAACCGCATCACGGTGAACAATGTCGCGATCAAACCGTGGAGCGCGCGGACGGTGAAAGCGTCGCTCGAGTACTACTTCGAACGCGTGGGCCTCTTCTCGGTCGGCGCTTTCCGGCGCGAATTCAAAAACTTTTTCGACAGCACCGTGTTCGATGCCACGCCGGCGTTTCTGGCGCTCTACGGACTCGACCCGACGATTTACGACCCGTTCGAGGTCTCGACCCAACGCAACCTCGACAGCACCGTGCGCATGGAAGGGCTCGACGTGAACTACAAGCAGGCGCTGACGTTCCTGCCGCGCTGGGCCCGGGGCCTCCAGGTCTTCGCCAACGGCAGCGCCCAGCGTGCGACCGGGCCGGAGGCGGACAACTTCTCGGGCTATGTTCCGCGCAGCGGGAGCTGGGGCATCAGCCTCTCGCGCGAGAAGTACAACGTGCGGCTCAACTGGAATTACCTCGGTCGCCAGCGGCGCGGACTGGTCACCGGCCGCGGCATCGGTCCGAACACCTACGTCTGGGGATCCAAGCGCTCGTACATCGATCTCACGGGCGAGTATTCGATCCGGAAGAACTGGGCGCTGTTTGCGAATCTGCGAAATATCAACGATCCGACCGACGATCAGGAGACCGCCGGTCCGCTCACGCCACCGGAAGCGCAGTTCCGCCAGCGGCAGGACTTCGGATCGCTGTGGACGCTCGGCGTGAAGGCGAAGTTTTGAGCGGCGAGGGCATGCGCCGCCACCCTCGGCTGGAGGGACGGCCCCGTGCCGTCCGCAGCCTCAGCCAAGGCGAGCAAGCCGCACGCTTTGTCCGCCGGTGACGGGGAGGCGGGCCTCCAGGCAGGTGCAACCAAATACGTCGTGCTCAGGCAGCGGCCTTTTCCACTTTTTCACGCGCCAGGAGGGCCGTAGATCACCTGAGTGTCTCATCTTGTGCGGGTGGACTCCGATCATTCCGCGCGAGCCAACTGCGCGCCGTGAGCCGATCGCATGCGATATCTCGCCTGTGTATCCGTCTGGCTCTGGTCCGTGGCGAACGGCCGGCGATCCGAGCCGCACCATTTCATTCAACATGCATCGTCATTCCTTCCCAACCCAATCGAACGCGTGGTTCGCACGTCACCGTGTTGCCGCCCCGACCATCTTTCTGTGCGGCATCTCAGAGCCACGGCTGCCACCGAGCCGGCTTGCCCGCCTGCTGTCCATGATTCCCGGGCGCGTCCGTAGGAAGGCGAGCGTCGCAGGAATGGTTTCGGAGGGACAGGAATACAGGTCAGCCTGGAATGGCGGCAAGTTAAGCGTCTGGTTGTAGCGGGGGTCGGTGACCCCGGCGCCGGGCTCACTGAGCCCAGCTACAGGGAGGTTGCACGGGGCGCTGCATGCACTCCGTCCCAGGAGGACATGAACGACTTCCTTCGTTTGCTTCTGTAAAATTCACCGGACTCCGGCTTGTCTCTGCGTGGTCCCGTCGAAAGCCTGCGGTAGTCGAATCCCCAACTCATGAAATTCCCCTTGGTTGCCCTATTGTTCGCGATCCTGGCCACGGCAGCTCACGCCGTTGCGGCCACCGCCGCCCGGCCAAACTTCATCTTCATCCTGTGCGATGACCTCGGATACGGCGACGTGTCGTGCCTGAATCCGAACGCGAAGACGCGCACGCCCAACCTGGACCGGCTCGCCCGCGAGGGCATGACGTTCACCGATGCGCACAGCGGCTCGGCGGTCTGCTCGCCGACGCGCTACGGCGTCATCACCGGCCGCTACGCCTGGCGTTCTCGACTGAAGAGCGGTGTGCTCGGCGGGCTCAGCCCGCGGCTGATCGAACCGGGGCGCACGACCGTCGCCTCGATGCTGAAGGCGCAAGGCTACCACACGGCGGCGATCGGCAAGTGGCACCTTGGGATGGATTGGGTGAAGCGCGGCGAAGTCAGTGAGGTGAGCGTCGAGACGCCCGCGCAGGTGCACAACGTGGAGTACGGCCAGCCGATCAAGAACGGCCCGAACAGCGTCGGCTTCGATTACTACTACGGCATCAGCGCGTCGCTCGACATGGTGCCCTACACCTACATCGAGAACGACCACGTGACGGCCCTGCCGACGATCGACCGCGATTTCCCGCTGTTCCTCGGCCGCGACGAAGGCCGCTGCCGCATGGGCCCGGCCGCGCCCGGCTTCGAAATCGAGAACGTGCTGCCCGATCTCACGCAGAAGGCGGTGGGCTACCTTCGCGGGCGCGCAGTCGAGGCGAAGGCGGGCAAACCGTTCTTCCTCTACCTGCCGCTCAATGCCCCGCACACGCCGGTCGCGCCCACCAAGGACTGGCAGGGCCGCAGCGGACTGAACTACTACGGCGATTACGTGATGGAGACCGACGCCGCGGTCGGCGCGGTCTTGCAAGCGCTCGACGAACAGGGCCTCGCCGAGAGCACCGTGCTCTTTCTCACGAGCGACAACGGCTGTTCGCCACAGGCGGATTTTCCCACGTTGATCGCGAAAGGCCACAACCCGAGTTACATCTTTCGCGGGCACAAGGCGGACATCTTCGAAGGCGGGCACCGGATCCCGTTCTTCGTCCGCTGGCCCGGGCAGGTGAAGCCCGGCAGCAAGAGCGACCAGACGATTTGCCTCACGGATTTCATGCGGACGGCGGCCGAGATCGTCGGCGTGAAGCTGCCCGACAGTTCCGCGGAAGACAGCGCCAGCCTGCTGCCCGCGTTGCGCGCCCAGGCCGGTGCGCCGCTGCACGAGGCGGTCGTGCATCATTCGATCAATGGCTCGTTCGCGATTCGCCAGGGCAAGTGGAAGCTGGCGCTCTGTCCCGGCTCGGGCGGCTGGAGCAAGCCGCGGCCGGGCGTCGACGATCAGAGCAAGCTCCCCGCCGTACAGCTGTTCGACCTGGAGACGGATATCGGCGAGCAACGAAACGTGCAGGCCGAGCACCCGGAAATTGTCGCGCAACTCACCAAGTTGATGGAAAAATACGCCCGTGATGGCCGGAGCACGCCCGGCGCCGCCCAGCCCAACACGGGCGAAGTCGACATCTGGAAAGCGGGTCGCGCCGCACAGCAGCCGGTCGCCGCGAAGAAAGGGAAAAAGAGAAAGTCGGGCGAATGACGTACTGTGGCGCGGTCAATGCGCCAAAGGGGCACAAGCCTGACCGCGCCGGTCGTAGCGCGGTCAACCTGACCGCGTCGGGCACGGACCAAATCCCGTTCTCCGTTTCGAGCACGCTCAGGTTGAGCGTGCCACGCTTCGCGCCGGTCGTAGCGCGGTCAACCTGACCGCGTCGGGCACGGACCAAATCCCGTTCTCCA